>Ga0196965_1000061_pt1 | contig 88917 bp, 84 predicted proteins | sample S1_20metaG_FD_148668 | JGI IMG/M metagenome (GOLD analysis project Ga0196965, IMG submission 148668) | Soil microbial communities from Anza Borrego desert, Southern California, United States - S1_20 | ecosystem: Environmental > Terrestrial > Soil > Desert | place: USA: California | collected...
CTTCCTTGGTGTGCACGGCGCTGACCACGCCGCTGGCCCGCGAGCGCACTTCCGTTTCCATCTTCATGGCTTCCATGATCACCACCACATCGCCCTCGGCCACGGCGCTGCCGACCTGCACCAGCACCTTCAGGATCGTGCCGGCCATCGGTGCCTCGACCGAAACGCCGTCGCCGGCCACGGCCGGGGCGCTGACCGTAGCCGGCTGGATGCTCAGCGCGCTGCCGCCGGGGCCGACCGCGACGTGGAAGTAGCGGCCGTCGACGTTGACGCTGTAGGTCTCCACGGCCGGGGCCGGCACCGGCACCGGCGCTACGGCCGGCGCGCTGCCCGGTGCCGGCTCGAAGGCGGCCGGGTTGCCGCGGTTGGCCAGGAATTTCCAGCCGACCTGGGCGAACAGGCCGTTGATCAGCGCGTCCTCCTCGACATGCTCGCTGAGCCTGACGCCCTCGGCACGGGCTTTCTCCTGCACTTCGGCGATCAGCTTGGCCATTTCCGGCGCCAAGAGGTCTGCCGGCCGGCAGGTGATCGGCTCGCTGCCGGCCAGCACGCGCGCCTGCAGCTCGGCGTTGACCGGGGCCGGCGTGGCGCCGTATTCGCCCTTGAGCACGCCGGCCGTCTCCTTGGCGATGGTCTTGTAGCGCTCGCCATTGAGCACGTTCAGCACGGCCTGGGTGCCGACGATCTGCGAGGTCGGCGTGACCAGCGGGATGAAGCCCAAATCCTCGCGCACGCGCGGGATCTCCCGCAGTACGGCGTCGAACTTGTCCTCGGCGCCCTGTTCTTTCAGCTGGCTTTCCATGTTGGTGAGCATGCCGCCCGGCACCTGCGAGACCAGGATGCGCCCGTCGACGCCTTTCAGGCTGCCTTCGAAGGCCGCGTATTTCTTGCGCACCTCGCGAAAGTAGGCCGCGATCTCCTCCAGCTTGGCCAGGTCCAGGCCGGTGTCGCGCTCGGTGCCTTCGAGGCTGGCGACCACGGTTTCGGTCGGCGTATGGCCGTAGGTCATGCTCATGGAGGAGATGGCGGTGTCGACGTTGTCGATGCCGGCCTCGGCGGCCTTCAGCACGGCGCCGGTGCTCAGGCCCGTGGTGGCGTGGCACTGCATGTGGATCGGGATATTGACGCTGGCTTTCAGGCGGCTGACCAGCTCGAAGGCGTCATAGGGCTTGAGCAGGCCGGCCATGTCCTTGATGCAGATCGAGTGCGCGCCCAGGTCTTCGATCTGCCGGCCCAGGTCGACCCACAGATCCATCGTGTGCACGGGGCTGGTGGTGTAGGAGATCGTGCCCTGGGCATGGGCGTCGGTGCGCAGTACGGCCTTGACGGCATGGGCGATGTTGCGCATGTCGTTCATGGCGTCGAAGATGCGGAACACGTCGATGCCGTTGACGGCGCAGCGCTCGACGAAGGCGTCGACCACGTCGTCGGCGTAGTGGCGGTAGCCGAGCAGGTTCTGGCCGCGCAGCAGCATCTGCTGGCGGGTTCGGGGCATGGCCGCCTTGAGCTGGCGCAGGCGCTGCCAGGGGTCTTCGCCCAGGTAGCGGATGCAGGCATCGAAGGTGGCGCCGCCCCAGCTCTCCAGCGACCAGTAGCCGATCTGGTCGAGTTTGTCGCAGATCGGCAGCATGTCGTCGATGCGCAGGCGCGTGGCCAGCAGGGATTGATGGGCATCGCGCAGGACGACTTCGGTGATGCCCAAGGGCTTGTTGTTGTGTTGAGCCATGTATAACCTGTTTGGGTGTGTATCGTGGACCTTATCGGTCGGTTAGCGGTGGATGGGAAATGGGGGCGCCCGGCCCGTTCCCCCACGGCGCGGGCCGGCTCCGTCTTTCCTCTTAAATTTTTTAAACTCAGAATTGTATCATAGGCCTAAACGGGTACTAGCTGCGTTCTAATCACGTGGAATGGCATGATTATGGCAAAAATTGAAATTATTGAAGCGGATATCACGAAGCTTGAGGTCGATGCGATCGTCAATGCTGCCAATCGCTCGCTGTTGGGCGGTGGCGGCGTCGACGGCGCGATCCACAGAGCGGCTGGCCCTCAGCTGCTGGCCGAATGCAAAACCCTGGGCGGTTGCGAGACAGGGCAGGCGAAAATCACCAAGGGCTACAAGCTGCCCGCGCGCCATGTAATCCATACGGTAGGGCCGGTCTGGCTCGATGGCAAACAGGGCGAGCCGGCCCTGCTGGCCTCCTGCTACAGGGAATGCATGGCGCTGGCCAAGGTCTATGAAATGCAGTCGATCGCCTTTCCGGCCATCTCCTGCGGCGCTTACGGTTTTCCGGTATCGCTGGCGGCGGAAATCGCGATCGGGACTATCGGCGAGTGCCTGAAAGACAATCCCTCTCTGCAAACGGTCTATTTAGTCTGCTTTGGCGATGCTGTTTTGAAAGCGTACAATGAGCAGTTCCACCAACTGATGCATGACAGACAACATTATGAATGAAGAACAATGGCGCGAAAAACTGACGCCTGAACAACTCAACATCTGCCGTCATAAAGCCACCGAACCGCCTTTCACCGGCAAGTACACCGACTGCAAGAAAGACGGCATTTATCATTGCGTGTGTTGCGGCAATCCCTTGTTCGATTCCGAAACCAAATACAATTCAGGCTCGGGCTGGCCGAGTTTCTGGGATGTCATTTCCGACGACAGCGTAGCCCGCCATGCCGACTTCAGCCACGGCATGCGCCGCGTTGAAGTCACCTGCAAAGCGTGCGATGCGCATCTGGGCCACGTGTTCGAAGACGGCCCGCCGCCGACTGGCTTGCGTTACTGCATCAATTCCGCGGCCCTGGACCTGAAAGAACGACCATGAGTGCACAGCAACGGGTTCAAGACTTGCTGGCCTTCATCGATGCCAGCCCCAGCCCCTGGCATGCCGTCGACAGCCTGGCCGGCCGGCTGGAAGCGGCCGGATTTACAAAACTCGATGAGACCGAAAAATGGGCGCTGAAGCCCGGCGGGCGCCATTACGTCGTGCGCGGCGATTCGTCCATTATCGCGTTCGTGCGCGGGCAAAAGCCGCTGGCCGAAACCGGATTTAACATCATCGGCGCCCATACCGATTCGCCGGGCCTGCGGATCAAGCCTAACGCGGCCGGCTGGGTCGATGGTCTGATCAGGCTGGGCGTCGAAGTGTACGGCGGACCGATACTGGCGACTTTTACCGACCGGGACTTGAGCCTGGCGGGGCGCCTCGGCTATAAGGATGAGCAGGGCCGGGTCGCGAGCCGGCTGATCCGGTTCGAGCAGGCGTTGCTGCGCCTGCCCAACCTGGCCATTCACATGAACCGCGGCGTCAACGAGGAAGGCCTGAAACTGCACAAGCAGCTGGAACTGCCGCTGATCCTGTCCGCCATCGCGCAGGAGCAGCTGCCGCGGCCGTATTTCCTGTCCTTGCTGGCGCAGGCGTCGAATATTGAAGCCGAGCGCATCCTGTCCTGGGACCTGAATGTCTACGACACGCAGAAAGGCGCGCTCTGGGGCGCGCAGCAGGAATTTTACGCCGACAGTCAGCTCGACAATCTGGCATCGTGCCATGCCGGATTATCGGCCCTGCTCGATGATGACGTGCTGCAGGCCGACGGCACGCGCGTCTGCGCCTTCTTCGATCACGAGGAAATCGGCAGCGAAAGCCATAAAGGCGCCGATGGCAGCTTCCTGCCGGACGTGCTGCGGCGCATCGCATCAGACGCCGACCGGGACGACTATCAGCGGGCCCTGGCGCGGAGCTTCATGATCAGCGCTGATATGGCGCACGCCTATCAGCCGAATTTCCCCAACGCCTACGACCCCGACCATAAAGTCATCGTCAACAAAGGGCCGGTCATCAAGGTCAACGCCAACCAGCGCTACAGCACCGAGAGCGTCTCGGAGGCGATGTTCGCGGGCTGGTGCGAGCAGGCCGGCGTCCCGTACCAGAAATATTCGCACCGGACCGACCTGCCCTGCGGCAGCACGATAGGGCCCATGACCTCGGCCCGGCTGGGCATTCGCACGGTCGATGTCGGCAATCCGATGTGGGCCATGCACAGCATCAGGGAGAGTGCCGGCGTGTTCGACCATGACGCCATGATCCGCGCCATGACGCGCTTTTTCCTCGATAACTGAGCCGATGGAGCCGATTGACGCCGAAGCCGGCAGGTTGCGCGATAACGTCGCCGGCTTCGGCGACAATCTGCTGCCGTTCGATGGCGAGCTGTACCTGATCCGGCGGTTTTACCAGCGGCCCGAGTCCGACCGTCTGTTTGCCGCCTTAATGGCCGAGCTGGCCTGGCAGGAGGAGGACATCTTCATTTTCGGCAAGTGGGTGAAAGTGCCTCGGCTGATGTGCTGGTACGGCGATGCCGGTGCGCATTACCGCTATTCGGGCGTCGACCATGCCCCTTTGCCCTGGACGGCCGAGTTGCAGGCCCTCAGGGAAAAGGTGGAGCGGCAGTGCCGGCATCGCTTCAACAGCGTGCTGGCCAATCTCTACCGCGACGGCCGCGATTCGATGGGCTGTCATGCCGACAATGAAAAGGAGCTGGGCCTTAATCCGGCCATTGCCTCGCTGAGCTTCGGCGATGAGCGCCTGTTCAGGCTGCATCATAAAAAGCGCAAAAAGGTTTCGCAGGATATCGTGCTGGGCCACGGCGACCTGCTGCTGATGGCCGGCGCGATGCAGCATCACTGGCTGCATGCGCTGCCGAAAACCAGGCAATTGAAAACGCCCCGGATCAACCTGACGTTTCGCAGGATCGCTGTCTGACGCTATGTGGGGGCGACTTTAGTCGCCCCATAGCAAAAAGGGCGACTACACTAAAGGGCATAAATAAAGCTTTGTAGGGCACGAGACTGTGAAAGAATCCAGAATTTTTCTCTTTGAGACCTATATGTTGTTATATACAAATATAAAATACACAATATATTGTGGTTAAAATTTCAAAAAACGAATACTTTCACAGTCTCGTACCCTACTTTATCGCCTTGAAGCCGATATCGGTGCGGTAGTAGACATTGTCCCAATGGATGCCGTGCGTTAATTCGTAGGCCTTGCTCTGCGCTTCCCGAATGTCGCGGCCGAGGGCGCAGGCGCATAATACGCGGCCGCCGGCCGTGACGATCTTGTCGCCGGCCTGCTGCGTGCCGGCATGGAACACCTTGCGGTCCTTGCTTGCCTGATCCGGCAGGCCCGAGATCACGTCGCCTTTGCGGTAGGCGTCGGGATAGCCGCCGGCCGCCAGCACGACGCCCAATGCCGCGCGCTCGTCCCAGTCCGTGCCCATTTTGTCCAGTTCGCCGGCCAATGCAGCTTCACACAGTTCCACCAGATCGCTTTTCAGGCGCATCATGATCGGCTGCGTTTCAGGATCGCCGAATCGGCAGTTGTATTCCAGCACTTTGACGGAACCATCATGGCCGATCATGAGCCCTGCGTACAGGAATCCGGTATAAGGCTGCCCGTCGGCGGCCATGCCTTGCAAAGTCGGCCCGATGACTTCGCGCATGACGCGCGCGTGAATCTCGGGCGTCACGACCGGGGCCGGCGAGTAGGCGCCCATGCCGCCGGTGTTGGGGCCTTTGTCGCCATTGTCGCGGGCCTTGTGGTCCTGGGAGGTCGCCATCGGCAGCGCGTGCTGGCCGTCGGCGATCACGATGAAGCTGGCTTCCTCGCCGGCCAGGAACTCCTCGATGACGACCCGGTGGCCGGCCTCGCCGAAGACATTGCCGGACAGCATGTCTTCAACGGCGGCGTTCGCTTCCTGTACCGTCTGGGCGACGATGACGCCCTTGCCGGCAGCTAGCCCGTCGGCCTTGACGACGATGGGCGCGCCTTTTTCACTGATATAGGCCAGCGCCTGCGCCTTGTCGGTGAAGGTGCGGTATTCGGCCGTCGGGATGCGGTGGCGGGCCATGAAATCCTTGCAGAAGGACTTGGAGCCTTCCAGTTGCGCGGCCTTGGCGGTAGGGCCGAAGCATTTCAGGCCGGCTTCCTGAAAACGGTCGACGATGCCGGCCACGAGCGGCACTTCAGGGCCGACGATGGTCAGCCCGACCGCTTCCTTTTGGGCGAAAGCAAGCAGGGCGGCGATATCGTCGACGGCGATCGCCACGTTCTCAATGCCCGGTTCCAGTGCCGTGCCGGCGTTGCCCGGCGCGACAAAGACTTGTTCGACTTTGGTCGACTGTTTGGCTTTCCAGGCCAGCGCGTGTTCACGGCCGCCGCTGCCGACAATCAGTATCTTCATGGTGATTCTCGTATGTTTTGTGGGGCGACTTCAGTCGCCAGCGTTTTAAAGGGCGGCTGAAGCCGCCCCCACAGTCTGTCTCTAAATTAATGCCTGAAATGGCGCATGCCGGTGAAGACCATGGCGATGTCGTTTTCATCGGCCGCCCTGATGACTTCCTCGTCGCGGATTGAACCGCCGGGATGGATGATGGCCGTGATGCCGGCTTCGGCGGCCGCATCGATGCCGTCGCGGAACGGGAAGTAAGCATCGGAGGCCATGACCGAGCCGGGCACGACCAGACCTTCATCAGCAGCTTTGATGCCGGCGATCCGGGCCGAATAGACGCGGCTCATTTGCCCGGCGCCGACGCCGATTGTGCGGCCGTTCTTGCAGTAGACGATGGCGTTGGATTTGACGAACTTGGCGACTTTCCAGGCAAACAGCAGGTCGGCCAGTTCCTGCTCCGTCGGCGCGCGCTTGCTGACGACTTTCAGGTCGGCGGCAGTGATCTTGCCGAAATCCTTGTCCTGGACCAGGAGGCCGCCGGCCACGCGTTTGAAATCCAGCGCGGCTTCGTCCGTATCGGTCCAGCCACCGCACGCCAGGGCGCGCACGTTTTGCTTCGCGGCCAGCACGGTCTGGGCATCGGCGCTGATGGTCGGCGCGATGATGACTTCGACGAACTGCCGGCCGATGATTTCGGCCGCGGTCTGCTTATCGAGCTCGCGGTTGAACGCGATGATGCCGCCGAAGGCCGAAGTCGGGTCGGTGGCGTAGGCCAGCTCATAGGCGGCCAACAGCGTGTCGGCTTCGGCCACGCCGCAGGGGTTGGCGTGCTTGACGATCACGCAGGCCGGCTTGTCGCTGAACGACTTGACGCATTCGAGCGCCGCGTCGGCGTCGGCAATGTTGTTGTAGGACAGCTCCTTGCCCTGCAGTTGTTGCGCTGCCGCGATGGTGCCCGAGGCCGGCGCCTTTTCGCGGTAGAAAGCGGCCTGCTGATGCGGGTTTTCGCCGTAACGCATGGCCTGGCTTTTGTAAAACTGCAGGTTCAGGGTTTCGGGAAAGCGCTCGCCGTTCAGATTGCCCAGATAGGCGGAAATGGCCGTGTCGTAGCGGGCCGTGTGCTCGAAGCTTTTCAGGGCCAGGTTGAAGCGGGTCTTGGCGGACAGGCTGCCGTCGCTGTCTTTCAGTTCGGCGATGATGCCGGCGTAATCGGCCGGGTTGACGACAACCGCGACATCGGCGTGATTCTTGGCGGCCGCGCGGATCATGGTCGGGCCGCCGATGTCGATGTTTTCGATCGCGGTCTCAAAGTCGCAGTCCGGTCTGGCGATGGTCTGCTCGAACGGGTACAGGTTGACGACCACCATGTCGATCGGCTGGATGCCGTTCTCGGCCATAACCGCATCGTCCACGCCGCGGCGGCCCAGAATGCCGCCGTGCACTTTCGGGTGCAGGGTCTTGACGCGGCCGTCCATCATTTCCGGAAAGCCGGTGTAATCGGAGACTTCGGTGGCGGGAATCCGGTTGTCGGCGAGGGTTTTGGCCGTGCCGCCGGTGGACAGGATTTCGATGCCCAACTGGCTCAGTTCCCGGCAAAAATCGACGATGCCGGATTTATCCGAAACGCTGACTAAAGCGCGGGTGATTTTTTTGTTCATGCAGACCTCTGATGCAAGGGTAATGGGATAAATGGGGTTAGCCGGGGAGCCAGGCCTTAGGACAGTCCGTACTGGTCCAGTTTTTTGCGCAGGGTGCTGCGGCTCAGGCCCAGGGCCTTGGCGGCTTTGGTCTGGTTGTAGCCGGCGTGTTCGAGCGCCGCTTCCAGCAAGGGCCTTTCGACTTCGCTGATGACCATCGCGTGCAGGCCGACGGCGTCATGACCGTTCAGTTGCGATAAATACACCTCTACTGTTTTTTTGACATAGGCGGATAGAGGGATAGGGGTATTTTTTGAGCTATCCAGATCAATGATTTCGGCGCTTTTTTGAGATGCTTTCATATTATGCAGCGTGATCGATTGTTAAAAGATTAAAAGCCGAATTAATCAGCGCTAGTTGTTGCGATGGTACTTGAGCTTGATTGATTTTGTCTTGTATGGACGAGTGTGTCGTTCCGAGCTGCTTGAAGTACCAACCGATGTGTTTCCGCGCTATTCTAACACCGCTTACATTTCCGTAGAAGTCGTACAGTTGCTCCAGATGGCCGAACAAGGTGTTCCGTACGTCTGCAATTGTCGGTTTTTCAAGGGTTTTCCCATGATCAAGAAAATAATTGATCTGGCTGAACAGCCATGGGTTGCCTTGCGCGGCCCGGCCTATCATCAGGCCATCGACGCCAGTCGAGCGCAGTACCCAGGCGGCTTTTTCGGGCGTGTCGATATCGCCGTTGGCGATGACCGGGATGCCGACCGCTTGCTTGACTTGTCTGATGGTTTCATAGTCGGCCTGGCCGTTGAATTTACAGGCCCGGGTCCGTCCGTGAACGGTTAAAGCTGAAACGCCGGCGTTTTCCGCTATTTTTCCGATTTCGACCGCATTACGGTTGAATAAATCCCAACCTGTACGGATTTTTAGCGTGACCGGCACATCGGCCGCATTGACGACGGCGTCAAGAATCCGCTTGACCAGCGCTTCATCGCGCAACAGCGCTGAGCCGGCCGCCACCGAGCAGACTTTTTTGGCCGGACAGCCCATGTTGATGTCGATGATCTGGGCGCCGCGCGCCACGTTCGCTCTCGCGGCCTCGGCCATTTGTCCGGGATCGGTGCCCAGAATCTGCACCGAGCGTATGCCCGTGTCGCTGTTATGATCGGTTTTCAGCAGGGTTCTTTTGTGCAGTCTTAACGCCGGGTTTGATGCGACCATTTCCGATACGGTCAGCGCGGCGCCGTGCCGGCGGCATAGCTCCCTGAACGGACGGTCGCTGATGCCGGCCATGGGCGCGAGTATCAGTTTGTTGGCAAGTTGATAGGGGCCGATTTGCATGGAAATACTACATGTACAAAAAAAAGGGCGCCTATCATAACCTAAAAAACCGGTCAGGTGAGCATGACCATGAGTTTTTTTAGCAAAAACGCATGGCCGGGGAGCCGGTTTATGAAAAGAGCGCGAACAAAACCCGGGCTTCGCGCTCTTTTGACAAAACCTGCTTGATGGCGGGATTAATCGGCCGCTTCGTCCAGGGCCGGCTCTTCGCGTTTTTCCTTTTCCCGCGCAGGGGCGCCTTCGGGCTTTGAATCGGCCGCATCATTCCAGATCGGATTGTCGCGGTCTTCTTTTTCGAGTTTGCAGAGGTCCTCGGGATACAAATGCCAGAACGATTTGTCGATCATGGCGTTTTTGTAGCTTTCTTTCTTCTCGTGCGTGAACGGGCACCACCAGTTCTCGACGATCTTGACCATATAGGCGTGCCATTCGAACAGCGCCACGCTGTAAGGGCAATACCAGGTGCAGTTCAAAATCCAGAACAGCTTGGATTGCGCCATGCTGACTTTAAAGGTGGGGTTCATCGTGATCTGGCTTTTCAGGTCGTAGCGGTGGCTGGCACGGTCGGGGATGAAGTCGGAATAGGTTTTGATGTTTTTGCCGCCGACCATGCGCAGATGATAATAGGTCAGATAGGCGCTGATAAAGACGAACGGAAAAGTCAGGATGGGCAGGTAGATTAAAATCATGCCGATGCCGCGTTGTAAGACGGGGATTTTTCTATGGTTTTTGCCGATTTCAACGCGGCCGGCGGCACAGGATTCGCAAGCTTTCATTTTTTTATATCCTCTTCATTATTAAGCTGATTGCTGGGGGTTGTTATTAGTTTTTCTTTATTGACAAGCTGATAAATGCTTAGGCAGCCCGCGCAGCAAAAGCGCAGCCGGCCTGTTGTCGTATTCAGTGTATAGCCCGGAATTTCCACTGGCTGATCGCAAAGGGGGCAGTATTCTTTGGCTTCTGGATGGCTCATACAAATGCCTCAGTCATTACAAACTAGAGGATACCGAACAAAAGAAGGTTTTTAAATACTCTGTTTCGGGTGCGGCCGGATCGATCGGATGATCGGGCCCTTGGCCGCCGCCGGCAATGAAGACCAGGTGGCGGTCGATATGGCGGCCCGAGGAGCGCAGGATCTCCTGCAGGTTGTCGCGGCTCAGATGGTGCGAACAGGAGGCCGAGACCAGGATGCCGTTCTTGTTCAATACCTGCAGGGCCAGATGGTTCAGCCGGCGGTAGGCTTCGTAGCCTTGCTTGAAGTCTTTCTTGCGCTTGATCAGGGCCGGCGGGTCCAGCACGACGATGTCGTAAAGCTGATTCTCCTGGCGGGCCTGCTTCAGGAATTCGAACACGTCGCTGCGGACGAATTGCATGCGTTCGGCGACTTGATTGAGCCGGGCATTTTCCAGGGCCAGCGCCAGTGCGCCTTCCGAGGCGTCGACGCAGGTGACTTCGCTGGCGCCGGACATGGCGGCCGGAACGCCCCAGGCGCCGGTATAGGAAAACAGATCCAGCACGCGCCGGTTTTTCGCCATGCCGGCCAGCAAGGCGCGGCTGCAGCGATGATCGTAAAACCAGCCGGTCTTCTGGCCGTCCAGAATATCGACTTTGAACCGGGCGCCGTTTTCCTCGATGGTCAGTCGTTCAGGCAGTTTGCCATGGGCGATCTCCGACTCCATCCCCAGGCCTTCCAGCTGCCGCTGGCTGTTGTCGTTCTTCAGGACGATCGCTTCAGGATTCAGCAGCTCGATCAGCGCCGAGAACAGGAATTCCTTGCGCCGGTCGATGCCGGCCGTGGTGATCTGGACCGACAGAACTTGGCCGAAGCGGTCGATCACCAGGCCGGGCAGACCGTCGCTTTCGCCGAACACCAGGCGGTAGAAGGGCTTGTCGAACAGCTTTTCACGCAGAGTCAACGCCGTAGTCAAGCGTTCTTTAAAGAAATTGGCGCCGCATTTGATGGCTTTTCGAGACAGCAGGCGTGCGCAGATCAGCGCCTGGGGATTGATATAGGCCGTGCCCAGCGTCTTGCCGTCCTCGCTTTTGACCTGTACCAGATCGCCCGGCGCGAACTGCTCGAGCGGCGAGCGTCTCGTGTCGATTTCGTTGCTGAAAACCCATAGATGCCCTTTGCGCAGGCGTTTGTCTTCGTTTTTCTTTAAATAAATTTCAGGGTGAGACATAGCTTAAATGAGTTTGAACGTATAACCGCCGACTTTGTTTACGGGGGCGGCGATGGTAAGGCTGATTTCCGCCGTCGCATCCGGCGCCATGACCACAGCGCCGTTCATCTCGGGCAAATAGTCCCGCGGCTGGAAAATTCTGTGCGCGAAAGGCTTTTCGTTATAGTCCAGCAGCGTCAGCTTGATGGTCGGATACGCCTGCGGAAAATCGGCCTGATTGGTAATCGCGGCCTGAAAGGCGTAGTTGTGATCCGGCCGCAGCACAAACGAACCATCCAGCACATGGAAGTCGTCGAGGTTTTTGTAAACGGGCAGCCGGCAGCCCAGGCGCTCGCAGATCTTCTCCAGCCTGGGGCGGTAGGCCGGGTTCTGGCTGAAGGCATAGCCTTCAAAATAGACGATTTGCGCGGTCAGCAGTAACAGGCCGGCGATCAGGCCGGCGTGCCAGTAAGCGCGTCGCGCTATTTTTGCCGGCTCCCAGGGCAGGGAGTGCGGCGTCTCGCTTTCCGCGGGGGCAGCGGTCGAAGCGGCGACGACAGGCCGGGTTTCGCTGATGAATTCCAGCACATCGAACAGGCCGGAGCAATCCGGGCAGCGCATTACGCCTCGGTCGATGCGCAGTTGCTCCAGCGTCAGCGGGTGAATTTTTTTGCAGTCGGGGCAAACGGTGAACATGGTTTTCAATGCTTGATGCTTTGCAGCCGGATCCAGTCCTCCTGTTGTACGGGAGGATCGAAGTCGATATGGGGCCGATACGCCTGCATAACCGATTCGGCCTGTTCATGCAGGATGCCCGACAGGACCAGCTGCCCGCCCGGCCTGACCAGGCCGGCTATCTGCCCGGCCATGTCGATGAGCGGCTTGGCCAGGATATTCGCCAGAACGACGTCGGCCTGGAAAGGCGTGAACTGCTCGGGCAGGTTGCAGTGGATTTTGTCCTGAACCTTGTTTTTCAGGGCATTGTCCTGGGTCGCCGTGATGGCCTGCGGATCGATGTCGACGGCATGCGCCTCGTGGGCGCCCAGCAGGATCGCGGCAACGGCCAGGATGCCGGAGCCGCAGCCGTAATCGATGACAGTTTTGCCGGTCAGGTCATGGCCGGCCAGCCATTCCAGGCACAGCGCCGTGGTCGGGTGCGTGCCGGTGCCGAAGGCCAGGCCCGGGTCCAGCGTCAGGCAGACCGTGCCGGGTTCGTGCTGTTCCTGGCCGGTCGGGCAGACCCAGAGCCTGTCGGCGAATTTCATCGGATGGTAATATTCCATCCAGGCGCGCTCCCACGCCTGGTCGGCGATTTCCTCGGCAATCCAGTCATGGAGCTGCGCCTGTGGAAATTGCCGGTAGACCAGGTCCTTGATCAGCGCCGGGTCGGCATCGAGTTCATACAGCGCAATGACCTGGGTATGGCTCCATATTTTCGTTTCACCGATTGCAGGTTCATAGACCGGTTCATCCTCGGCATCCATGTAAGTGACGGAAACAGCGCCGAGATCGCTGAAGAAGTCGGCAAGCCGGGGAGCGGTGTTTTCGTTCGTGATAACGGAGATTTGATGCCAGGCCATAAAAAAATCGGACTTGATGAAGCGAGAAAAAACACAGGGCGGCTGGCCGCCCTGTCATTGAACCGGGCTTAGTAAATGCCCAGTTTCTTTTCCAGATAATGGATGTTCTGGCCTCCGGCCGCGAACGCGCTGTCAGTCATGATATCGTGCTGCAGCGGGATGTTGGTCTTGATGCCCTCGATAATGATTTCGCTCAGCGCAGTATTCATGCGCGCGATCGCGCTTTTGCGGTCTTCGCCGTGCGCTATCAGCTTGCCGATCATGGAGTCATAATACGGCGGCACTTTATAGCCATTGTAGATATGGGTTTCGCAACGGATGCCGGGACCGCCCGGCATGTGGAACTGCTCGATCGTGCCGGGGCTGGGCATGAAAGTTCTCGGGTCTTCCGCATTCAGCCGGCATTCGATGGCATGGCCGCGGATTTTGACCTGATCCTGCGTGATCGACAGCGGTTCGCCGGCGGCAATGCGCAGTTGTTCCTTGACGATATCGAAGCCCGTGACCATTTCCGTGACCGGATGCTCGACCTGCACGCGCGTGTTCATTTCGATGAAATAAAATTCGCCTTTCTCGTACAGGAACTCGAAGGTGCCGGCGCCCAGATAGCCGATATCGACGCAGGCCTTCGCGCAGCGCTCGCCGATGAACTTGCGCTGTTCCTCGGTAATGCCGGGCGCCGGGGCTTCCTCGACGACTTTCTGGTGGCGGCGCTGCATGGAACAGTCGCGCTCGCCCAGATGAATGGCATTGCCGTGTGCGTCGGCCATGACCTGAAATTCGATGTGGCGCGGGTCTTCGAGGAATTTTTCCATATACACGGTCGCATTGCCGAAGGCGGTGGCGGCCTCGGCCTTGGTCATGGCGATCGCGTTCAACAGGGCCGCTTCGGTATGCACGGTGCGCATGCCGCGGCCGCCGCCGCCGCCGGCCGCCTTGATGATGACCGGATAACCGATTTCCTGCGCCAGCTTCAGGTTCTTTTTGGCGTCATCGCTCAGCGGTTCGCCATTGCCGGGAACGCAGGGAATGCCGGCTTTCAGCATGGCTTTCTTGGCGGAAATCTTGTCGCCCATCATGCGGATCGTATCGGCGTTGGGGCCGATGAAGACAAAGCCGCTTTGCTTGACTTTTTCGGAAAAATCGGCGTTCTCGGCCAGAAAACCGTAGCCCGGATGGATGGCTTCGGCATCGGTCACTTCGGCGGCGCTGATGATGGCCGGTATGTTCAGGTAACTGTCCACGGAAGCGGCAGGGCCAATGCAGACGGATTCATCGGCCAGACGCACGTGTTTTAAATTGCGGTCCGCCTCGGAATGGACGGCTACCACCTTGATGCCTAATTCTCTGCATGCGCGCAGAATGCGCAGTGCAATTTCGCCGCGATTGGCTATTACTATTTTATCGAACATGAGTTTCCCGCTTTTTTATTATCTTATTCAATGATGAATAGTGGTTGACCATATTCGACAGGCTGGGCGTTTTCAACCAGGATTTTAGTGATGATGCCGCTTTTATCGGATTCGATCTGGTTCAGGATTTTCATGGCCTCGATGATGCAGAGCGTATCGCCGACCTGTACGGTCTGGCCGACATCGGTAAACGGTTTCGATCCGGGGGAGGCGGCGCGATAGAAAGTGCCAACCATCGGCGATTTGACGATATGACCGGTAATCTTTTCTTCAGCGGGAGCTGCGGCGGCAGGGGCTGCGGCCGGAGCAGGCGCTGGCGCAACGGCGGGAGCTGCATACGCTACCGGCGCGGGCGGGGCGGAGTAGCGGCTGATGCGGACACATTCTTCCCCTTCTTTGATTTCCAGTTCGGCAATTTCGGATTCTTCAATGATCTCAATGAGCTTTTTTATTTTTCTAATATCCATTACTTTACAGTCTCTCGGCTAATATTTGATGTGCGGCTGTTAAGGCCAATTCGTATCCTGTTGCTCCCAGTCCGCAGATCACGCCTTTGGCAATGTCTGAGAAATAGGAATGTGTTCTAAAAGGTTCCCGTGCGTGTACGTTGGATAAATGCACTTCGATAAACGGGATTTTGGTCGCCAGCAGCGCATCGCGAATAGCAACGCTGGTATGCGTAAAAGCTGCCGGATTGATAATGATGAAATCGACGTGGCTGGCATAGGCCTGATGGATTAATTCCACGATTTCGTGTTCGGCATTGTTCTGATGAAAGCTGAGCTGATGTCCCAGGGCCGTCGCCGCTTGTTCAAGCGAATTCCGGATGTCGGCGAGCGTTTTGGTTCCATAATGGCCGGGTTCTCGTACGCCCAATAAGTTCAAATTGGGGCCATTTAATACGGTGATGTTCGCCATTAAAATCTTAGTCGGTCGGGTTAAAGGGACATTTCGGGACCGCTAATTTTGCCCAATTTGTAGGGTTTTGTCCAGGTATTCTATGTTTCGTAACAGTTAGCGACAAAAGGCGCGGATTTTGTCGCTGTTGCTTCCATGATCGGCTATTTTGCATTTCAAAAACCGATGCCGGAAACCGGCATCGGACATACGCCTTAATTTATTAAGGGCGTAATGATCTTCACTATTTGCTCGTTGGAAAAAGCCCCAGGCTGGCGATATATAATCTGACCTTCCCGGTTGACGACTGCCGTAAACGGAACCGCGTTGATGCTGTTGCCCATTTGCTGCGCCAGGGCGACGGCACCATCGCCGCCGATCAGGATCGGGTAATTGATAGCGATCGATTCGAGGTATTCGGCGACCGGTTCGCGCTCTTCTATGGCGATGCCGACAAATTGCACGCCTTTATCGCCATATCGCTTCTGCAGCTCGATGAATTCCGGGATTTCCTTGATGCAGGGAGGGCACCAGGTCGCCCAGAAATTGATGATCCGGATTTTGCCTTGCCACTCGGCGCTGTGACGCGTCTTGCCCGATGCGTCGGGAAAGCTGAAATCGGGCAAAGGCGATGTGGCCTGTTGCGCCTCGACCGCGGGCGAGGAGAGAAAATGCCGGGCGATAATGCCGCCGCCCAGCGCAATAACGGCGGCAAGGATGATTATGAAAGCTGGTCTCATTATTTAACCCGTGTCAGTGTTTTAAGAAACGTGTCGGCATCCTGATAACCGATGACGCGCAGCGATGCGTGTTCCCGGCCGTCGTCAGCGCTGAAAAACAGTACGCCGGGCGGCCCGATCAGGTTGAATTTGGCCAGCAGCGCCTTGTCGTCATCGGAGTTTTGCGTCACATCGGCCTGCAGCAGCACGAAATTGGCCAGCGCCTGCTTGACTCTCGAATCGGTGAAGGTATAGGCCTCCATTTCCTTGCATGAGGTGCACCAGTCGGCGTAAAAATCCAGCATGACCGGCCGATTGCTGGCCTGAGCCTGCTTGATTCTGGCCTCCAGCTCCGTTACCGAGGCCACGCGTTCGAAGGCAACGCCCTGGCTCGAGGCCTGCAAGGCGTTCAGGCCCAGGCCGTTCAGCGGTTTCAATGGGTTGGTGTTGCCGATACTGAAACCTATCAGCACCAGCACGCCATAGGAGAGCATGACCAGGCCGACGCCCTTCCACAGCTTGCGCCAGCCGCTTGCCTGTTCCGGCAGCGGGTCGATCGCGCTCAGATAGATGGCCGGGATGATCAGCAGCATGGCCCAAAGCAGCATGGAAACCTGCGCCGGCAAAATGCGCTCTAGCATCCAGACTGCGACGGCCAGCATGATGACGCCGAACGCCGCTTTCGTGGCATTCAACCAGTTTCCGGCTTTCGGCAACAGTTTGCCGGCCGAGGCGCCCAGCAGCAGCAGCGGCACGCCCATGCCGATTCCCATGGTGAACAAGGCGCTGCCGCCCAGCACGGCGTCGCCGGTCTGGCCGATATAGATCAAGGCGCCGGCCAGCGGCGCGGCCACGCAGGGGCCTACGATCAGCGATGACAGCGAACCCATGATGGCCGCCCCCCAGAGTGAGCCGTCGCGATGCCGCTCGCTGGAATTGTGTAGCTTGACCTGCAGCGAATTCGGCAGTTGGAGGTTGTAAAAGCCGAACATCGACAGCGACAGCAGCACGAACACGGCGCTGAACAAGGCGATGATCCAGGGCTGCTGGAAGGTGGTTTGCAGATTGCTGCCGAACAGCGCCGCAAGGACGCCGAACACCGTATAAGTCGCGGCCGAGGCCATGACATAACTGAGCGACAGCAGGAATGCCCGGCCGGTCGTGATGCGGTTGCCATGGCCCACGATAATGCCCGACAGTATCGGAATCATCGGAAAAACGCAGGGCGTGAACGCCAGCAGCAGGCCGAAGCCGAAAAAGCTCAGCAGCGTCATCCACAGGGTATCCTGACGCAGCGACCGAACGATGCGGTCCTGCTCGGAAAGTGCGGGCGCTGCCGCGGCGTTATCGACAGGCGCGACGCTTTTGGCAAGCGCGGCGTTTTGCAGTGTCGCAGGCAGGTCAAGGCTGATCTTCTGGGTCATGGGTGGATAGCAAACGCCGCGGTCCGCGCAGCCTTGGAATTTCGCCTGCAGCGTGACGGCGTGCACGGACGGGTCGGAGCGGATCAGGGGCAGGTCAAAACCAAGTTCGTTATGGAACGTTTCCACCTGGCCGAAGGCTTCATCGTATTCAGGCGCGCCCCTGGGGATGTCATAAGCGCCCAGTTGGGCGCCGGCTGCGTCGACCAGTTCAAGCTGGATTTTTTCGCGGTAAAGGTAATAGCCGTCCGCGATCTGCCAATCGACTCGCAGTGTCCGGGCATCTTTTACCGATGCCAGAAACTGGAAAGCCTGCTCCGGCGGCAGTAATTCGTCCTGAAACAGATTCCGCGTGATGTTGGGGTTGCTTTTGACCAATTGTTGCAGCGGATTGGCCGAAGTGGGCGCCGCGGGCAGTGCGATGTCCAGCGTGGTTTTTTGCGGCGGGTAGCAAACGCCTCGGTCGGCGCAGCCCTGATACCGCACCTGTAGCTGAAGGGATGTGGCGTCGCCGGAGACCGTCAAAGGCACCGGGATGCTGACGGCGTGCCGGTAAACAGCCATCTCGCCGAAAAATTCGTCATGCTTGATTTCGCCGTCCGGCAAGGCGGGCGGCGCTGCCTGGATGGCTTCGGTCCTGGACTCGAAACGCATTTTGTCGCGATACAGGTAATAACCTTCGGCGATCTCCCATGAAACTTCAACCTGATCCGCCGAGGTTGCCTTGCCGGATATCTTGAAGGCCTGCTCGGGCGGCAAAAGCTCGTCATTTCCCAGCGCCAGCGCGGACAGGCCGGTCAGCGATAAAAAGCAGAAAAAAACTAATTTGAAGATAGGCATGAGTCAATCCAATGCAGGTATTCAGGTAAGCCGGCTTCGATAGGGAGGGCTATGATTTCAGGAATCTCGTAGGGATGGTTGTCGCGTATCGTTTTTTCAAGCGCCTGATAGCGGTCTTTGTGCGATTTAATCAGCAGCAGATGTTCCTGCGCTGACTCAACCTGTCCCTGCCAGGTATAAACAGACAGGATTCCAGGCAAAATGTTCACACAAGCGGCTAATTGGCCCACTACCAGCAGCTGGGCGATTTTCTCGGCCGTGTCTTTATCGGGACATGTGCACAGGATGATTTGATGGCAAGTCGGCATGTTGGCAAGTCAGTCTACTGAAGTCCGGATATTTTCCTAAAAATTAAAGCATGTCCGTATTGTATACGATGGATCATCCTAAGAAACCTATCCCGAGCATTTTGTTGCCATACGGGGCCTATTGGATAAAGCCTGCCACTTGCAAGGCGGTGATACATTAGCTTGTCCCGGCGGTCTGGAAAGAATACCGGATCGGGTTGCGGCGTAACCGGTGCTGTCGTGGCATCGTTTTGTCGGCCCCCAAGCCCGGCATTGATCGATGGCGCGTCGAGATTAATCTAGAAATTAAGCGGCGTTGCCCTTATATTGTAAGGTCAATGATCGTATTTCAAGAGTATTTAAATGAAAGTTTTTCAAATTGCATTGCTGTTTTTCCTGGTCGTCCCGTTCGTGGAAATTTATTTGCTGCTGCAGGTCGGCGGCATCATCGGCGCTATCCCGACCATTTTTCTCGTGGTTCTGACGGCCGTGCTGGGTGCCTGGCTGTTAAAGCAGCAGGGCCTTGCGACGCTGCGACGGTTTCAGGCCAGCCTGGCGCAAGGCACGCTCCCGGCCTATGAAATGGTCGAAGGTCCGATACTGCTGGTCGGCGGCGCCCTATTGCTGACGCCGGGCTTTATAACCGACATCATGGGCTTTGCCTGCCTGATTCCGCAGCTGCGCCGGAAAATAGCCCAATACGTGATTGAAAACCGCCTGATCCAGGCTGGCGGGCCTTTTCAGCCAACCCGGTCTGCCGAGAGGGACGTGCTGGAAGGGGAATATCATAAGGAAGACTGAGCGGTCTTTCCATGAAAGATCAAGATTGCCAAGCCGGCACTTCAGGTGCGGGCCTGCGAAAACAACACATGGGGCGGCCGTCGGTTTTGGATGATTTCCAGAGGTGTCTGGCCGCCTCAAGGTCTTGCCGATACGGAAATAACCGGATAACCCCATGGACCGCGCCAGCTTCAGCGGTCATAATGGCGCAATTATTGCATTTGTTTTGAACTATGACTGATGGCAGGCAATCAGAGCACCGGTACTGGAAACTACGTCCTTGTAGTCAGGCGCTTGAATCAGCCGGCCGCCGAGTCGCTGCCGGCATCGCGGGTATTTTTATGGAAGCCTGAATAGACAGGGCACCAGCCTGAGTAGCCGGTGGCGACGAGAATCAGGCCCAGAACCAATAGAATGATTTTGGCCGAGAAAATTGAGATGGCAAGCAATACGCCGCCGACCGCCATGCGGTAGTTTTTTTCCTTGTCGCCAATATTATATTCAAACTTAATCATGCGTTTATAATCGAAGCTCATCTTGAAAACCTTCTTTGTGATAGTAATTATTTTTAACAAGGCAATGGTTTTGCCCACCTGACGTAATCTAAAACAATATACACAGCTGCAAAAAATGTGCAAGCGATAACACATGGATATTACCAGAATCATAGACCCTCTAAATGATGCCCAGCGCCAGGCGGTTTCGGCGCCATCCCGATCCATGCTGGTGCTGGCCGGCGCCGGCAGCGGCAAGACCCGGGTTCTCGTGCACCGCATCGCCTGGCAGATTCAGGTCGAAGGCCTGTCGCCGCACAGCATTCTGGCCGTCACGTTCACGAACAAGGCTGCCCGGGAGATGCGCGGTCGTATCGAGGATTTGCTTGGCATATCGACGCACAGCATGTGGATAGGGACCTTTCACGGCCTCGCGCACCGCCTGTTAAGGCGGCACGCGCGGCAGGCCAAGCTGCCGGAGACGTTTCAGGTCATGGATTCGTCCGATCAGTTAAGGCTCATCAAGCGCCTGCTGGCGACACTGAATCTCGACGAGAAGAAATGGCCGCCGAAACAGATACAGTGGTATATCAACGCGCAGAAGGACGAGGGCGTCAGGGCGCGGCACATCCTCGAGACCGGCGATCTGTTTCAGCGCCAGATGCTGATCATTTACCGCGCCTACGAGGAGCTCTGCGAGCGCTCCGGTCTGGTCGACTTTGCCGAGCTGCTGCTGCGCGTGTATGAACTGTTTCGCGACAACCAGGATATATTGGAGTTCTATCAACAGCGCTTCAGGCAGGTGCACGTCGACGAGTTTCAGGATACGAATACGATCCAGTATGCCTGGCTGAGACTGTTGACCCAGGAGAAGGACAACCTGTTCGTGGTCGGCGATGACGACCAGTCCATTTACGGCTGGCGCGGCGCCAAGATCGAGAATATCTACAATTTCCAGAAACACCACCCGAACCACCAGATCATCAAACTGGAGCAGAACTACCGCTCGACCGGCCATATCCTGAAGGCGGCCAACAAGGTCATCGCCAACAACGACGGCCGCATGGGCAAGGAGTTGTGGACCGACACCGGCGACGGCGACCTGATTTCGCTGTACGCGGCCTTCAATGAGCAGGACGAGGCTTATTTCGTCGTCGAGCGCATCAGGGCCTGGATCAATGAAGGCGGCGCGCGCAGCGATGTGGCCATCCTGTACCGCTCCAACGCCCAGTCCCGCCAGTTTGAGGAACGCCTGATGGCGACCGGCACGCCGTACCGCGTCTATGGCGGCCTGCGATTCTTCGACCGGGCCGAGATCAAGAACGCGCTGGCCTATCTGCGCCTGACCTCGAACCGGCATGACGATGCGTCGTTTGAGCGCGTCATCAACACGCCGACGCGCGGCATAGGCCCTAAGACGCTGGATGATTTGCGGGGCATGGCGCGCAACCAGCACATTTCGCTATGGGCGGCGGCCGAGGAGGTACTCAGACAGGGGCGGCTGTCCGCGCGTGCGGCCAATGTCTTAACCGGATTCATGCAGTTGATCGAACAGATGGCCGGGCAGGCTGTGGGCCTGGAACTGTTCGAGAAAGTCAAGCTGGTGGTCGAGAAAAGCGGCCTGATCGCGCTGTATCAAAACGATAAGGCCGACAAAGGCGAAGAAAAGGTCGAAAACCTCGAGGAACTGGTCAACGCGGCGCGGCTTTTCGATTTCGATGCCGGCAATGAAGAAAACCTGGGCGAGTTGGATATGTTCCTGGCGCATGCAGCGCTGGAAGCCGGGGAAATGCAGGCCGATGATTTCGAGGATTGCGTGCAGCTGATGACGCTGCATTCGGCCAAGGGCCTGGAGTTCAAGCTGGTGTTTCTGGTCGGCATGGAAGAGGGGCTGTTCCCGTCTCTGCAATCGGTGGAGGACGCCGGCCGTCTGGAAGAGGAGCGCCGGCTTTGCTATGTCGGCATGACGCGCGCCATGCAGCAGCTCTATCTGACTTATGCCGAATCGCGGCGGCTATACGGCCGCGAATCGTACCCGAGGCCGTCGCGTTTCCTGCGCGAGATTCCGCCCGAATTCATTCAGGAAGTCAGAATGCGCGCCACGGTCAGTCGTCCCGTGACGGCCGTCCAGCCCAAGGCATCGGCACCGGTCATGGAAGGCAAATACAAGCTGGGGCAGCGTGTCAGCCATGAGAAATTCGGCGAGGGCGTGGTCTTGCAAATGGAAGGCGAAGGCGCGCATGAGCGCGTGCAGATCAATTTCAGGGCAGTCGGCATCAAATGGCTGATGCTAGCTTATGCCAAGCTGGAGGCATTGTAGGACATTCCGCTTAAGCGGAATGTCCATATTAATAGCTCGATTGATTCGCCATGAAGGACACGAAGTTTCTGGCAACTGCCTCTGCATCCATGCAGTCGTTCGTGTCCTTCGTGGTTTTATACCTTGAGCTGCAAACTATGCAGCCCGTGGCTTACAGGGAATTGACCGCGTTCAATTCCTGGAAAGCCTGCTGCAGGCGTGCCACCATGCTGACCTGGGCCGCGCGGATCCAGACGCGTGGGTCATAGTATTTCTTGTTCGGCTTGTCGTCGCCTTCCGGATTGCCGATCTGGCCTTGCAGATAGCCTTCATTTTTCAGGTAGAATTCCCTGATGCCGTTCCAGTAAGCCCATTGCGTATCCGTGTCGATGTTCATCTTGATCACGCCGTAGCTGATCGATTCCTTGATCTCTTCCGCCGATGAGCCGGAGCCGCCGTGGAATACGAAATTCAAGGAGTTGTGCGATACGCCGAATTTTTCCGACACATGTTTTTGCGAATTGGCCAGAATTTTCGGCGTCAGTTTGACGTTGCCGGGTTTGTAAACGCCATGCACGTTGCCGAACGAAGCCGCGATCGTGAAGTTCGGGCTGATTTTGATCAGCTCTTCATAGGCATAAGCCACATCTTCTGGCTGGGTATACAGCGCTGAATGATCCATGTCGGTGTTGTCGACGCCGTCTTCCTCGCCGCCGGTGCAGCCCAATTCGATCTCGAGAGTCATGCCCATCTTGGCCATGCGGGTCAGGTAGCGCGCGCTGATTTCGATGTTCTCTTTCAGGCTTTCTTCGGACAGGTCCAGCATGTGGGAGCTGAACAGGGGCTTGCCGGTTTCGGCGAAATGTTTTTCGCCGGCATCGAGCAGGCCGTCGATCCACGGCAGCAGCTTTTTGGCGGCATGGTCGGTGTGCAGGATGACCGGCACGCCGTAGTGCTCGGCTACCGTATGCACATGCTTGGCGCCGGAAATCGCGCCCAGGATGTTAGATTGCTGGCCTTCCAGCTTGAGGCCCTTGCCGGCCACGAATTGGGCGCCGCCATTCGAGAACTGGATAATGACGGCCGATTTGGCCTGAGCCGCTGCTTCCAGCACCGCATTGATCGAGTCGGTGCTGATGACGTTGACGGCAGGCAACGCGAAGTTGTTTTCCTTGGCAATCGCGAAGATTTTTTGAACATCGGCACCGGTTACAACGCCGGGTTTAACTACGTCTAAGATTTTTTGTGGCATTTCTTTATCCTGTTTTTACTTTGGTATGTGTTCCTACGCTGGCGCGTGAGAATGATGGACATTTTAACTCATGGTTCGCATGAAACCCTTAAACGTAACATTTTATTGTCAGGCTTACAAATGTTTCTGCAGTGATTCGAGCTGGGCAGTGTTTTTTCTTGAAAAAAACAGAGGCTAAGACCAGCATCAAGGGCTAAAGCTGGGGTATTATAATGAAAAGTGAGAAAATTCGGTTAAATGCATAAGGTTTAGGAGTAGTTTGTGAACGTAACGCTTAGGCAACTGAAAGTGTTTGAAATGGTGGCTCGGCATTTGAGTTTTACGCGCGCCGCAGAGGAGCTTTTTTTGACGCAGCCGGCGGTATCGATGCAAATCAAACAGTTCGAGGATGCAGCCGGGCTGGCCCTGTTCGAGCGGTTGGGGCGCAAGATCTATCTGACCGATGCCGGCGAGGAGATGTACCGCCTGAGCCGGGATATCATTGCCAAGATGGCCGAGGCCGATCTGATTCTGGATGAAATCAAAGGCTCGGAGGGCGGCCGCCTGCTGGTCTCCGTTGCCAGTACGGTGCAGTATTTTGCCATCCGCCTGCTGGCGGGCTTCTGCAAGCAGTATCCGAAGGTCAACGTCAATCTGAAAGTGACCAACCATAAAGGCTTGATCCAACTGCTGGAAAATAATGAAACCGATATCGTGTTGATGGGCAAGCCGCCGGAAGGGCTGGATCTGATATCCGAGCCTTTGCTGGAAAATCCGCTGGTCGTGATTGCGCCGCCCAATCACCATTTAAGGCACAAGAAAGGCATTTTGCTGACCGAGTTGAAAAACGAGACTTTTTTGATGCGCGAGCAAGGCTCGGGAACCCGGACCTCAACGGAGCGGTTTTTTGCCGAAAACGGCATGAAAATTTCGGCCAACATGGAGCTGAACAATAACGGCGCCATCAAGCTCGGGGTGGAGGAAGGGCTGGGTTTGGGGGTCGTGTCCCAGCATACGATCGATAGCGAGGTCAAGACAGGCCGGTTGATCATTCTGGACGTGCAGTTCTTTCCGCTGGTCAGAACCTGGTACATGGTGCGCCGCGAGGGCAAGCGCTTGTCGGCTGTGGGCACGGCCTTTGAAAATTTCGTGCGCCGGGAAAAATTCCGTTTTGTAAGGCTGCCCTAGAATTTTGTGCCCGGTTAAGCCCGGGCACAAAAGATCAAGGCTGTCTTAGGGGACCAGGCCCTGTCCGACAGTGATGACTTTCAAGGCATTGGTGCCGCCTGGCACGCCGATCAGATCACCTTTGGTAATGATGAATTTATCGCCGTCCTTGACGTTCAGGTATATTCTCAGTTGATCGACGATCGAGCGGTTGACTTCGGCATGATCCTGCGCGGCTTCATGAGTGAAATGCGCTGGAAAAACGCCGCGGTACAACGTTACCCTGCCCAGGGTATCCTGGCGGCTGCTGAAGGCGAAAATAGGAATGCCCGAACTGATCCGGGACATCCACAAGGTCGTGGCGCCGGATTCTGTCAGCGCCGCAATGCCGGCGATCTTGGTATGGTTGGCCATATACATGGCCGACATGGCGATCGCTTCGTCGACGCGCTCGAACTGGATGTTGACCCGGTGATCGGAGAGGCGGACGCTGGGCTGTTTCTCGGCCTCTATGCAGATGCGATGCATCGCTTCGACGGTTTTGGCCGGATGTTTTCCGGAGGCGGTTTCGGCCGACAGCATGATCGCGTCTGTGCCATCGTAGACCGCATTGGCCACGTCCAGGACTTCGGCACGCGTCGGAATCGGATTTTCTATCATCGACTCCATCATCTGCGTGGCCGTGATCGCGACCCGGTTCAGTTCGCGCGCGCGCTTGATCATGTGTTTCTGCACAGCGGGCAAATTGGCATCGCCTATTTCAACGCCGAGGTCGCCACGGGCCACCATGATCGCATCGGAAGCCAGGATGATCGAATCGATCACTTTCAGCGCTTCGGCGCGTTCCACCTTGGCCACGATGCCGGCTTCGCTGCCGGCTTCGCGCAGCAGACGGCGGGCTTCGTGCAGATCTTCGGCCGAGCGCGGGAACGAGATGGCGACATAGTCGGCCTGTATTTCGGCAATCGTTTTGATGTCTTCCTTGTCCTTGTCCGTCAAGGCCGCGGCCGAAAGCCCGCCGCCCAACAGATTAATGCCCTTGTTGTTGGACAGCACGCCGCCGACGACGACCGTGCAGTTGACGCGCATGTTTTCGACATTGACCACATCCAGCACAATACGTCCGTCATCGAGCAGCAGCCGGCTGCCGGGTTTGACTTCCAGCGCCAGTGGTTCGTAGGTGATGCCGACCTGGGAATGATCGCCCTCGTTCACATCGAGATTGATGTCCAGCGAGAAATCCTGGCCTTCGTTCAGAAAGACGCTGCCGTTTTTAAAACGGGCAATGCGGATCTTCGGGCCTTGGAGGTCGGCCAGAATGCCCACGAGCCTGCCGGTTTTCCGGCTGAGTTCCCGTACGGCATTGGCCCGGTCGATATGGTCCCGGGCCGAACCGTGCGAGAAGTTCAATCGCACGACATCGATGCCGGCGTGAAACAAGCCTTCAAGTATGCCCGGCTGATCGGTCGCAGGCCCTAGTGTGGCTATAATTTTGGTTCGTCTTAGAATCATTATCGGTTACTTGGCGTTGAATAAAGCGATGGATGTGTCCAGCATGCGATTTGAGAAGCCCCATTCGTTGTCGTACCAGGATAAAACTTTGACGAAATTGCCGTTCATGACCTTGGTTGATGGCGCTTCGTAAATTGAAGAAGCTGGGTTATGGTTGAAATCAATTGAAACCAGCGGTTTGTTGTTGATTTCCAGAATGCCTTTCAAAGGGCCGGCCGCGGCGGCTTTCAGGATGTCGTCGATTTCTTCCTTGCTGGTGTTTCTGGAGGCCTGGAAGGTCAAATCCACTACGGAAACGTTAATGGTGGGCACGCGCATGGCGAAACCGTCCAGTTTGCCGGACAGTTCGGGCAGAACCAGTCCTACGGCCGCGGCAGCGCCGGTTTTTGTAGGAATCATCGATTGCGTGGCGGAGCGGGCGCGGCGCAGGTCGCTGTGATAAACGTCGGTCAGAACCTGGTCGTTGGTATAGGAATGAATCGTGGTCATCAGGCCGCTTTGGATACCCAGGGCGTCATGCAGAGGCTTGACCAATGGAGCCAGACAGTTGGTGGTGCATGAGGCATTGGATATGACGGTATCCGACGCTTTCAGCACATTATGGTTCACGCCGTAAACGATAGTGGCATCGACGTCGTTGCCGCCGGGCGCCGAAATGATGACTTTTTTGGCGCCGGCGCTGATATGGGCCGATGCCTTGGCTTTGCTGGTGAACAAGCCGGTGCATTCGTGCACGACGTCAATGTCCAGATCGCCCCACGGCAATTTTGAGGGATCCCGCTCCGAGAATACCCTGATTTTGTCGCCGTTGATAATCATGTAGTCGCCATCGACGCTGACTTCAAAAGGAAATTTTCCATGCACTGAGTCGTATTGAGTCAGGTGGGCGTTGGTTTCGCTGCTGCCCAGGTCATTGATTGCAACAATTTGAATTTCATTGGTACGGCCTGATTCGTACAACGCGCGCACGACATTTCGGCCAATACGACCATAACCATTAATTGCAACTTTAATCGGCATAGAATTTCTCCAGATAGATAGTTTGAAGGGGTGAGTTGAAACGGATATTCCGAAATCTTGCAACTATACCAAAAGCCAAGGCAGTTAGTCCATTGATGCAGCATTCGGGAATGGCGAAATGGCGGCTACAAAAAATAATCCGGTAAATCCGTTAATGGTTTTGCGACATTAATCAGGCGTTTAATGCTGCATGACAATAAATCAGATATTTAATTCAGCTTCCAGGATTTGTTTGTTAATTAGGTAGTGAATAGTTTGCAATTGTTCCGGACTTTCGATACGAAATGCGGAAAACGGCAGATCGATATCGGTGATATAAACGGAGTAATCAGGCTCGCTGCGGCGAAATTGCAGAAAATATTCGTGAACAGCCTGAAAGAGCCGGTTGCCATAATCCTGCGATGAGAATGCCTGCTTATTGCAATGGATCGTATAGCTTAGGCCGCCATCGACGGCTTCGCCGCTGACGCGCACGGTCAGCCCTTTGACGGCACGGAGCGCATTCATCGGCAACGGGCTGCATGACCAGGCGCCCGTGGAATCCTTTTGGATTTCGTAATACTCGATGGACAACAAGGCTTTGAATGCGTTGCGATTCAGTATGGATCCCAGAAAAACGGCGTATGCATTCAATAGCTGCTGAAGGTCCGTATTTTTATGCGGCTGCGTATACAAGGAGCCTCGCTCATCGATGATATAAACCATGATGCCGGCCGGGGTGCACTCATAAAACAGCTGAACGGTTTGCGGTCTGTTGAGCGTGTAGATCAGCGGAATCGGCGTGTTTTCAAGGACAGACGGATCAAAGATGATATGGCTGAATTGTGTCTGGGGGCGACCTAATTCCTTAAGCAGCAGGTCTGCTGTCGCCAGATTTCGATAGCGCAACAGACCGTTCACGCTCTCGAAGACATAATAAGAGGCACCGCCAGGCAGAATATAGCGCAGTGAACTGTCGTGCCCGGAAAACAGCGTGATCAGGGTGTTAAAGACGGCCTGGATGCGTTGCGCGATGCTGGAGGCTCGAATCGGGGCATGACAGATCAGAGTCACATCATCCGGTGACAGCGGTTTTCTGTGTTTATTGATAATGTCGGTCAGGCAGTCGAACAGCCCTGTTATGCCCTCGTAATGATGGGCGGTGATCTCGTTCCAGTTCGATATCGAAACGCGGTCCAGTGTTTGAACAGGGCACTGCCGGCCAGGACCGTGGCTTAACGGATCGGAGCTGGGCGTGACGTCCTGGCGGCTGTCGGCGGCCGGCAGGCCCAGATTCAGGACAACCAGCGAGTTAAGCAGTGTTTTTATTTGTTGGTAAGTTTCCAGGGAATCTTCGCGGTTAAAATGCGGCGTGAGAAACCGGTCCAAATGATTCAGGATGGCATTTAACTCTCCTGGCGGAAATCGCAGTGACGTCGAGCTGAGATGGAGCCGAAGCTGTCTGTGATAAACTCTGTTGACGACCAGCCAGCAGCATACTTCGATCAATGTACGGCCTGTCGTCAGCGGTTTACGGCCAGCGGCAGCGCCGGGCTGGACTTTCTCCAAAAACAAGGCCCATCCGTAATGGCGGTCTTCTGCTATGGATAATTCCTGTTCCTCGGCATGAGGGACGTTTCGTGTCGTAATGATTTCAATCTTGCCGGGTTTTTTTCTCAGAAATGAATAAAGTTTTCTGCCGATCAGCTTCAGATCATTGCCGACCTCATAGTTTTGCGCCACATGCTCTCTGGCAAACCCCATGATCCTGAGGAAGCAATGGGTCAACTGTTGCAGGATAATGGCATGTTCATGGGCCGCTTTCTGTATATCCCAGTATTTTTGCCGTTTAATACCGGTGATAATTGAGCCAGGCCAGTTCCAGGTAGTGATAATTTCCTGCAGATACTGCTCTTTGAAAGCCCGGGTTTGGGCGTCCACTGCGCCATCGGATAGCCCCATGATTTTCAAGTAAAAGCATTGGCGGGCTAGCGCGAGTCTGTCGGTACTGCGGGCTTTTTGCAGGTAATCTTCAACTTTGCGGTAAATGAGCAGGTAGGGGTCCAGATCGGATATGACGAAATCTCCCCGGTAAATGATTTTTTTTATTTTCTGGCAAAGCCATGCCGGCTGGGGGTACTCGCTGGCATAGCATTCCATCAAAAAGAGCTTCAGCAGCGATTTGTGCGGCGCACGGATGGATTTGTAGATGTGCCAAAGGGTCGCACTGATAAATTCCTCGGCGGGAATGGCCTCGAGGCCTCCCAGATCGATAAATTCATGCTCGCGGATAAGGCGATTGTCTTTCAGGTGTTTGAGATAGCGGGTGTAATTGTTCTCCTCATGAGGTGGAATCAGCCACCAGGCCAGGCTTTTTCCGGCAATATGAATAGCTGTCCGGTAAAACTCTTCAAGAAGCAGATAATGTTGGGTTTCTCCGCTGCTTTCCGCGGAAAGCGGGGTGTCGTGGCCGAGCAGGAACTTGCGGCTGTCTATCAGGAAGAAATGCACTTCCAGTTCGAGGGAGGCCGCCCAGGCTTCTATGGCGGCGGCTTTTTTTTGCAATTCATCAATGTCATCGGCCGGCAGATCAGTCCGATGGCAAAGCCAGATATCCATGTCGCTGGATTGGGAAAAGGCAATGCTGCCGGCGCTGCCCATCAGGAAGAGCCCTTCGATGGGATAGTCGCGGATCGCGCGGCGCGTGTACTTGAAGTTTTCTGAAAACTGTCCGGCGGCTCTTATCGTCTGGTCGCAGGGCGCATAGTCGGGTATGCCGGCCGGCGTTGCCGGGGAAACGAAACCTGGCAATGACGGGTCGTTATGGTGAAAAATCAGCGGCAATAAATCCAGAAACAGGCGCTGCCGAGGCGGTAGGAAATCCTGCACACGCTGTTTCCGAAGCTGATGCACTTTTTTGAACCGTTGCTTGATCGCCTGAAGATCCTCGATGGCAATTGCTTCGCTCAAGGAGCCCAAGTGGATAGGCGGCAATTGGTAGTGTTCAGTCACAGTGAGACACTCGATTAATACCGGCCAGACAGGGAGCTAACGAGTGGGTTGAAACCGCTGCCCAGTACCGCATTGAGGCAGATGAATCAAGGTGCAAGGCGTGATGGGAGTCTTGCACCTTGAGGCTGGTGGTCATTGGGCGGCCAGCATGCCAGCCCGCGCGGCCTGAATAGCCCGTTTTACCGTTTCAGGCGCCGTGCCGCCGATATGCTTGCGGGCCGCGACCGAGCCTTCCAGTGTCAACACGTCAAACACATCGGCCGTGATCGTTTGTGAAAACTGTTGCAGTTCCGCCAGTGACAGTTCCGATAGGTCGCGGCCGCTGTCAAGGCCCAGGCGTACGGCCTGCCCTACCGCTTCATGCGCATCGCGGAAAGCCATGCCCTTGCGCACCAGGTAATCGGCCAGGTCGGTGGCCGTGGCAAAGCCGCGCTTGGCCGAATCGTACATGTTCTGCCGTTTGGCGATGATATGGGGTACCATGTCGGCAAAGGCGCGCAGGCAGTTGATCAGGGTATCGACCGTGTCGAACAGCGGTTCCTTGTCTTCCTGGTTGTCCTTGTTGTAAGCCAGCGGTTGGCTTTTCATCAGCATCAGCAGCGACATCAGATGGCCGGTGACGCGGCCGGATTTGCCGCGCACCAGTTCGGGCACGTCCGGGTTTTTCTTTTGCGGCATGATCGACGAGCCGGTGCAGAACGCGTCGGGAATATCGATGAAGTTGAATTGCGCGCTGGACCACAGGATCAGTTCTTCGGAAAAACGCGACAAATGCATCATGATCAGACTGCCGGCGGCAGTGAATTCGATGGCGAAGTCGCGGTCGCTGACCGAATCGAGCGAATTGGCCGACGGGCGGCTGAAGCCGAGCAGGTCGGAAGTCATCTGCCGGTCGATCGGGTAACTGGTGCCGGCCAATGCGGCGGCGCCCAGGGGCATGATGTTGAGGCGTTTCTTGCAGTCCTGCAGCCTTTCGTAGTCGCGGCTCAGCATTTCAAACCAGGCCATCAGGTGGTGGCCGAACGTGACCGGCTGGGCGACCTGCAGATGGGTGAAGCCGGGCATGATGGTATCGGCTTCCTTTTCGGCCAGATCGAGGATGGCTGTCTGCAGGCGCGTGAGCTGGGCGCTGATGATGTCGATTTCACCGCGCAGATAAAGGCGGATATCGGTCGCCACCTGATCGTTGCGCGAGCGCCCCGTATGCAGTTTTTTGCCGGCAATGCCGATCATGTCGGTCAGCCGCGCCTCGATGTTCATGTGCACGTCTTCCTGCTTGATCGACCAGGCAAACTTGCCGTCCCTGATTTCCTGCCCGATTTGGGTCAGGCCGCCGATGATGTCGTCGCGCTCCTGCTCGGTCAGGATGCCGATCTTGCAGAGCATGGTGGCATGTGCGATGGAGCCTTGAATATCCTGCTCCGCCATGCGTCGGTCAAAATCCACCGAAGCGGTAAACACCTCAACGAAGGCATCGGTCGCTTCGGCAAAGCGGGCGCTGGAAAGTTTGTCGGAATTAACTGTGGGCATGCGATTTTTTAATGCGATTGACTGAAAATACTAAATTATACAACTAAACTGTTGGTTATGAATTTAAAAGAAATGCCAGGGCATGGACGAGAAGTTGGCAGTAAGCCTCGGGCCGGCGGCGAAAGTGCGGGCTTGTTTTAAAGAATTTAAGCGCAATAAGGCACCATTGCGTTAAATGGAGTTACAATGCGTCTTTTATATTCAAAATAGAAGGGTTTATTTTGGCTGAAAAAATTATTCGTATAGCCACGCGCAAGAGTCCTCTGGCGGTGTGGCAGGCAGAACATGTCGCGGTACGTCTGGAGCGGGCTTTTCCCGGCCTGAAAACCGAGCTGGTCACAATGACTACGCGCGGCGATAGAATCCTGGATGCGCCTTTGGCCAAGGTTGGCGGCAAAGGGTTGTTCGTTAAGGAACTGGAACAGGGCATGCTGGAAGGGACGGCCGATATCGCGGTGCACTCGATGAAGGACGTGCCGACGGAGTTTCCGCAAGGGCTTCATCTGGCGGCCATTTTAAAGCGCGAAGATCCGACCGATGCCTTCGTATCGAACCGCTATGCATCATTAAGTGAGCTGCCGGCCGATGCCCGAATCGGCACTTCCAGCTTGCGCCGCCAATGTCAGATAAAAGAGAGATTCCCGGAAGCAGAAATCCTGTCGCTGAGAGGCAACGTCAATACGCGACTGGCCAGGCTTGACGCCGGCGAATTTGACGCCGTTATTCTGGCTTCGGCTGGATTGAAAAGGCTGGGCATGGCCGGGCGCATCACGGAACGCCTCGATCCTGACATCAGCCTGCCCGCCATCGGGCAAGGCGCTATCGGCGTAGAATGCCGCGTGGATGATGCCGAAGTCAACGAGATGCTGAACGCCTTGCATGATCATGACACCAGTATTTGCGTCAGCGCCGAAAGAGCGATGAATGCGCGCTTGAACGGCGGCTGCCAGGTGCCGATTGCCGGTTTTGCGCAGCTGCAGGGCAATCAGCTGGTCATGCGCGGATTGGTCGGCAGTCCCGACGGCACGGTAATTTTTCGTACCGCGCAATCAGGCACTCCGGATCAGGCCGAGGCAATCGGGCGCGTGATCGCGGAGGATTTACTGGCCTGCGGTGCGGATAAAATTCTGCAAGAGTTGTTTCATTGATTAGAAGTTTGAACGGTGCGCGGGTTTTAGTGACACGGCCGGCGCATCAGGCAGAAAATCTAAGCCGTCTGATTCAGGAGCGCGGGGGCGAGGCCATTCGCTTTCCCGTGCTGGATATTGTCGCGCGCGACAATATTGATGAGGTAAGGAATGCGTTCAAAAACCTCGATAAATTCCAATGGGTTGTTTTTATTAGCCCGAATGCGGTAAATTTTGCACTGAAAGCGAATAATGGCAAAATAGATCGATTAAAGGCCGCACGTTTTGCCGCAGTGGGGCGGGCGACCGCACAGGCATTGGAAGCCGCCGGACTGACTGTCGATGTGGTGCCTGAGAAGGGCTATACCAGCGAAGCCTTGTTGGCCATGCCGCAGATGCAACAGGTAAAAGGGCAGTCCTGTTTGATCGTGAGAGGCGAGGGCGGGCGGGAAGAACTCGCCAATACACTGCGCGGCCGGGGGGCAGAGGTTCAGTATCTGGAAGTTTACAAAAGGACAATTCCAAGCATTGACGGTTCGCGGGTAGTCCAATTACTTGCCCAGCACCGCCTGGATGTTATTACTATAACCAGCGGTGAAGCACTACAGAATTTATTGATCATGCTGGGAGAAAAAAATCATCAGCTGTTATTGCCAATACCCATGGTGGTGGTGAGCGATAGGATCGGGCAATTAGCTGCCGGGATGGGGTTTAAGCGGATTGCTGTGACGGAAAATCCTGCTGACACAGCAATTCTTGAGACAGTAACAATAGTATGTAATGGGGAATAGTGTGGCCGAATTGAGTGAAAAACAGGAACAGAATGTGATCGAGAGTAATAAAGTTCACCGGTCTCGTAGCGGATTCTGGTTTGGCATCATTATTTTGCTCACTATTATCGGGCTGGCGGCCGCCGGATTCTTCCTTTTCACCCAATTGCGCGAGGAACAGGCCAGTTTGGGCGGCGAAGTCAACAAGGGCGATATGCAGCTGATCGAATTATCGAAACAGATCAGCGGCTATCAATCGCAACTGGCTGCTGTGCAGTCGCAACTGGCAACCCTGGAAGCCAACATTACCGGCAAGGATACGCACTACACCAAAATGCTCGAGGATTTTTCTCGGCTGCATAACGAAAAACTCGACAGTACCCGCAAGGAATTAAATGCCGCCATTCAGCAGGTACAGCGTCAACTCGGCAAGACGCGCGGGGACTGGCTGATCGCCGACGCTGAATATTTGCTCAGCACGGCCAGCGAGCGCTTGCATCTGATAGGCGACGTGAGCACCACGCGCGCGGCATTGGAAGCCGCCGACCAGCGCTTGCGGGAAAGCGGTGACGCGGCGGTATTCAAAGTGCGCGAGCAGATCACCAAGGATATGGCGACTCTCGATAACATCGAGGTTCCCGATATCGTCGGTATCTATTCATCACTTCAGACACTGGCCGGCCAGATCGACAATCTGACCTTGTTTCTGCCGTACGCCGGGAAGACGCCGACACCGCCAAAAGTGCCCGAAAAGCCGACTGACCAAACCCAGGCAGAGCAGGATTTGATCGATTCTGCATTGAATGAATTGGAAGAAATTGTCACGATCCGGCATACCGAACAGCCGATCAAAGCCATATTGACCCAGGAAGAAGCTCAGTTCATTAAAGAGCAGTTAAGGTTAAAGCTGGAAACGGTTAAAGTTGCACTGGTTCAGCATAACGAGCCGCTTTATCAAGCCAGCTTGGAGGATGCGAAAAAATGGGCCGAGCAACATTTCATGCAGAATGCGCAGACGAAAAACTTTATTGCCGAGCTCGACAGGATGAAGGGCATTCAGATTCAAAGCCAGTTCCCTGACATCAGCCGGTCTTTAAAGATGCTCAGGGATATCGTCAAGCTCAGACTGGAAACAGACAAAGCCATGCCATCTCCAGAAGCGGCGCCAGAGTCCGCGCCTGCTACACCGGAGTCCGCGCCTACGCAAGAGCCGGAACCGGCAGTCGCGCCAGCACCTGCCAAGCAATAATAGAGAGTCTGTGATGAAGAAAACCATACTTTTCTTTTTGGGCGCTCTTTTAATTGCGATTGCGGCCGCTTTTTTAATCAATAAATGGCTGAGCGGCTTCGAAAGTCCTGGCTATGTGCTGATTGGCATTGGCCAGTGGTCTATGGAGACGTCGCTGGTTGTTTTTGCAGTCAGCCTGATCATAGTTTTTTTTATTTTCTATTTTTTCTTCAGGCTCCTGGGTTGGTTTCTCAGATTGCCCGGACAAATCAAGGCGCGCGGAAAAAACGTTAAATTCAACCGCTCCCAAGAAGCCTTGATCGCCGGATTGGTGGATTCAGCCGAAGGCAATTGGGAAAAAGCCGAAAAAGTGCTGATCAAGCACGCATCGTACAGCGGGGCGCCTTTGATACACTACCTGACCGCCGCAAAGGCCGCACAATCGCGTGGCGCGATCGACAAAAGGGACGAGTACCTGAGAAAAGCCGCGGATCAGGCGCCCGGTTCCGATATTGCAATCGGCCTGACCCAGGCGGAATTGCACTTATCAGGAAATCAGTTCGATCAAGCGCTGGAAACACTGACTCGATTGCACTCCATAGATCCGACTCATGCCACCGTGTTGAAATTGCTGCACCAGACTTATCAGCATATCGGCGATTGGGAAGGCATACGAAAACTGATTCCGTCATTGCACAATAATAAAGTGCTGATGGAGGCCGAGATAAAATTGCTGGAAACCGAGGCATTCAGCAAACTGTTGAAGCAGGCCGCCGAAAATGGCGATATCAATGAAATTGAATCGCTCTGGTCGCAAATTCCTGATTACATAAAAAGCGTGCATGGCGTATCGGCCATTTATTTTGCCGCCATGATTGAGGCCGGCGCTGGCGCCAAGGTTGAGGATGAGCTGGTTAAATCCTTATCTGCAAACTGGAACCAAACTCTGCTGGTCCTGTTCGGCAGCATACAGTCGGATGATGAAGCCAAGCAGCTGGAAACGGCGGAACAATGGCTCACCACGCATGCCGGCGATGCGGTGTTGCTATCGGTCATAGGGAAATTAAGCCTTAAGCGCGGCGATATTGGCAAGGCCGAAAAATATCTCAACTACAGCCTTGGTATTGAACCGACTGTGCAGGCTTACCAGCTACTAGGTGATTTACTGTTTGCCCGCGGCGATAAAGATAAAGCCAGCGAGTGTTATAAATCCGGCCTGGAGCTGGCCTCTAGCGAAGTCGTCAGCCGAATCGATACCATATCCTGATAAAAGGAACCGTTGCGATCAACCGATGCATCGGAAAGCCGCTGAAGGCCAGCCGCGCGTTGCGAACGATCCGAGCATGGCGTGTCTCCACAGGCTTATGGACGCATAAGCGGCGCGGCGGCAAGCTGGGGGCGGGCAGGCAGTGATTGATATAGGGCTGCGGAAAAATTCAGCTGTTTTGCTCGGATGTCATCGCTTACGATGCCGAGTTTACATGGCGGGCTTGCTTTTTGCCTGAAGTTTAAGCGGAGCGGCAGCTCCTACTACCCGAGGATATTACGATGAAAACTATTCACCTTGCCTTTGTGGCGCTGTCGCTTTTCAGTTTTGTCGGCAGAGTCGCGCTGTCGGAATTCAAGCCCGAAATGCTGAAGCAGAAAATCTATAATATTGCGCCCCATGTCATCAATACGATATTGCTGCTCAGCGGTATCGTTCTGGTTTTTCAGGGGGCGTGGCTGTCTGGCGAGCACGGCTGGCTTATCGGCAAGATAATAGGCCTGCTGGGCTATATCGGTTTAGGCATTGTGGTGCTGCACAACCAGGGCACGACTCGTTGGCTGGCTTTTGCCGGTGCGCTGGCCTGCTTTACCTATATTGGCATGGCCGCGGTGACTAAGGATGCCTGGTTCTTTTTATAAGCATCTATAAAAACCACGAAGGACACGAAGTTTTATTTTTTCTTCGTGTCCTTCGTGCTCCCGGCAACTGCTTATGCCGGATTCGTCAAATTCCAATTTCTATGGTCTGTCAACACATCCCACGGCATAGCAGGTTTTTTAACTGGAGCGCTGCGGCGGTGAAGCATGTGCAGGCTGGGCTGGCGCTTTAGCGAAAACCCGGCATGGGCGGCTATTTAAATCTGCAGCGTCGGCGCGGCAAACGGCAAGAGATTGTCCGCCGCGGCATGGGGCTACAAACAAAAATCCATTTGACTGATCTGCCGATTCAGCCAGCACAAAACATCTTTACCGCATTTTATGCCGGGTCCGTCAAATTCCGGCTCTCGATGATCCGTCAATACATCCCAGCGGCATAACAGGCTTTTTAACTGGACGCGCTCGCTGGCGGTGAAATGGTATTGTTGAAGCAGTTGATTGAACAGGCGCGGTTCGGGCGGCGTGATCAGCTTGGCCAGAGCGGTCATATCGGCCAGCAGGGCTTCGATCGCCGGGACATGGGCCGCTATCAGGGCTGAAACCTGTTTGGGTTCGATATTTTCCGCGGGCATCTGCCGATTGTCCGATATCACTTTCAGGCATTGAATCAGTTCCGCGGAGGAAAAACGCGCCGCCGTCTCATAAAATGCCGAGGCTTCCATGTCGCACAGGTGCGGCCGATCGTATTGGAGTTGAGGTCTTGAGGCCGTTTGCAGGCTGCCGGTGGCGCAAGGCGGGGCGCAGACCAGCGGCGGATAATGGTGCTTGCCGCTGTCGAGATCAATGATCTTGTCGATCAAAAACAGCGTGCCCAAGGCGTGATCCTTGTGCCCGGCGATACCGATATTGAGCATGACCGGATGCTCTGCCGGAGCGAACAGGGCTTGCGTGTAGGCAATGCCGGCTGCCATGGCGCTTTTGCCAGGGCCAGTCACGGTCAGGCAGAGGTCCCGGTTTGAATACACGGCAAACGGCTCAATCGCCGTGTCTTTCTTCAGCTTGAAATGGGCGACCAGCGGCTTGGCCTCGCAGGGCAGGGCGGTATAGATGAAAGGCTTGTGTTTGTTGGCTTGATTCATGGTGGCAGGTCTTTGCGCGGCTAGTGAAAATAGCCGCAGGAAGGGCCTTAGCCAGGGCTAAGGCCCTTCCTGAGTTGATCGTCTGCTACGGCGTTGTTGCCGGCCGTTGCGGCTCTTCCGGAGGCTTGGCCGTTCCGGTGCCGCCGACCTCGCTGGCTTCCTTATAGTAGAGATTCTTCAGACGGCTGAAGGCGCCCCATAAGGTCGTATCCATGACGGTATGGTTGCCGATTGAAACGATAACGCGGGCCAGTTCCGGTATGCGGTTTCGGGTGGACAGCATATAGACCGGCTGGACATACAGCACGGTATTGCCTATCGGCAGGATCACCATGCGGCCCAGGGCAATCCTTGAACCAATCTGATCCCATAAGGTAAATTGAGCGGCAATATCCGGATTTTGCGAAATCAAGGCTTCGACCTGTGCAGGACCGTTGACCTGAACGTCCTTCAGGAATTTATAAACGGTCACGTTGGGTTTATAGTCCAGGCCGCAACCGGCTGTGTCCAGTATGCTGGCGACACCGATCATACTCAGGTTGGTCCTGTTGACCGGCGTCATCGGGTTGATCATGACGAATTCCTCCTTATGGTTGCAGTGGCCGAAATCCATGGTCTGATAATACGGCAATACCTCCTCTCCACGCACATTGGCGAACTGCCAGGTTTCGGCTTGCTCATAGAACAGTTCGGGGCTGCGCTGATGATATTTGGCAAAAATTTTCATCTGCGCGTAGTACAGATCGCGCGGATAACGCAAATGCGTGCGTAATTCGATCGGCATTTCCTCGATATTCTTGAACACGCTCGGGTAAGCATTGCTGTAAGCCCGAATGAGCGCGTCGGATGGGTCGGAAATGTAATACGTCACTTCGCCGTCAAGGGCATCAACCACAATCTTGACCGAGTTGCGGATATAGTTGAAGTTTTGCGCGCCGTCGAGAAAATTATCGGCTGCCGGCTTGGAAACCGGATACCAGTTCGACAGGGTATAGGCATCCTGCATCCAGTAAAACCTGTCCTTGCCGACCACCAGATAAGGATCCTTGTCCAGATGCAGGAATGGCGTCAGCTTATTGATACGCTCCGCGATGTTGCGGCGCATCAGGATTTTGCTCTGGGTGGTGACATTGGTAGAGAAAAATATTTTCTCGTCCTTGAAATAAAAAGAAAACAACGCTTTTCTGAACAGTGACGGAATCGGGATGCCGCCTTTGCCTTTGTACCGGGCTTCCACGCCCGGATCGGTCAGGGAGCCGGAAATGCCGACGACATTCAGTCTGTTAGGCGTGATGGCATAGGTGTAGTCTTCCTGTCCATAGTAAATGTCCGGGTATTGGACGCTCAGGCCGACCGGCGAATACATGTTCAGATCGCGCAGATACCAGACCAGCGGCTTGCCCGCGTCCTGTGCGGCCGGTGAAACAACGGCGCCGTAGCCGTGCGTGTAGCGCAGATGCATGTTTTCCCAGGTCTGCGCTTCCGGCGGCAGTTTGGAAAAATTGAGCTCGCGCGACGCCAGGTTGACCTGCCGGGTATGGTCAAGAATGAAATAGCGGTCTTCATCGACGTGCGGAAAGCTGTAATAAGGCCGGATGCCCTGCAGCTGACGGTAGGCGTCTATCAGCAGTTCGCGGTCCCAGACCGGAATATTCTCGAAGAATTTCTGCGTGCTCCAGGTTTGAATGTCGTCGGTGGCGTCGAGTTTGATCGGCAGCTCAACGACATCGATACGCTTTAAGTCGTACGCGTCCAGCGTTGCCTCAATATTGTTCCGCATGAACGGCTTTTCAGTCCTGACCGGATTCGGATTGACAATGAATTTCTGTATGGCAGCTGGGATCGCTTCAATTTTCGGAAACAATATAACCAACAGAAATGCGCCTGCCGAGATAAAGAATGGCGTCTTGATGCGGTGCTTTTCCGAGAAAATAAACAGGGTGGCCGTAACGGCAGTGGCCAGGAAGGTGATGATGCCGAGCCAGATCAGCGGCAGTCGGTAGCGAATTTCCACGAAGCCGGGGCCGTAGAATATCGGCTCGTGGGTGTCGGTATAAAGCAGCGAGAACCGCTCCAGCATGAAGCCCCAGACGACGAACAGCACGATGAAAGCCATCAGAACGCCTAAATGAATCTTCGCGCCCAACGGGAATTCCTTGCTCTGATGCGGTACGAAGACGTTCTCCAGCCAATACAGCACGCCCACCGAGACGAACAGTAAAACAGCCGTCAGCAGCAGTTCCTTCTGAATCAGTATGTAGATCGGGTAGGACAGCATGTAAAAGCTGACGTCATTGCCGTAGACAGGCTCGGTGATGCCTGAATCGCTGCCGAAAAAATACAGTAACGCAGTTTCCCACTGCTGGTAGAACGGTATTGCGATAAGAATAGCCAGCAGCAGCGAGATCAGTGTATATATTCTTACCGATCCGCTCATGAACATATCGGCAAAGCGCTGGAAGCGGCGGCTTTTGTCTATGTTGTTAAAAATTTCGTCGGGCGGATTCAGCCCCAGGTAACGCGAAGCAATCCAGAAATGGAAAAAGAAAATCGAAAAGAAAACCAGCGTGACACCGCCGGAAAGGAAGAACCTGTAGAGCAGCCTTAACCAGAAGTAGGACTCGAAATTTAATTCCCGGAACCACCACAGATCGACGATCAGATCGAGAAAGATGAAATAAAAAGCGGCATAAAGAATGCCGGCGACGACCAAGGTCACTCCTATCGAGGCGAGTAAAAGCTTCCAATTCCGCATAGTGTCCTCTTTTTTATAGATTATGCTTTTGACGATGCTTAATTTGCAGGCATTAGGCATGATCCGCTTAATGCCTGTATGAATGGCGTTATTCTAGCACTCAATACAGGTTCATAGCGATGCAGGCGCTTATTTATTGCCGCCTTTCCGGAGCTTTGTAACCCTTGGGCCTGATGGCGACGCGGGCCTTGATTTCCGTGCATAAAGTCCCGTCGCTCTGATAGAAAGCGTAAGTAAATTCAGGCGTGCTGCGGCCTTTATGTTCGAGCTCCTGGCGGATTTGCTGTTCCTGATCGGCAGGCAGGCTGAAGCGGAGTTCCAGGTCGGTGCGGCCTTCATGCCTGAAGTCCAGATGCAGGGAGCGGGTCCAGACGGAATAGCCGGGAAACACCTTGACGCAGGACATGGCGGCGATCGGATCGGCCAGGCAGGCCTGAAAGCCGCCAAACATACTGCCCCCGGCATTGGTGGCGAGCCAGCTGTGCCGCAGCAGAATTCTCACCGTGCGCCAGCAGGGTGAAATTTCCAGCACGCTCAGGCGCATCGGCCAAAAGGCCGGATACCATTCTATGCGTTGCTTGTCGGTCAGCCAGCGGCTGTTCCAGATGAGGCGGCGCAGGTTCATGACGGGAGTTTTGGACAAGCTGTGTTTGGGTTATGGATGGCGCGAGACTTTGAGAGCATTATTCACCACGAAGGGCTCGAAGAAAAAGCCTTAAGTCAGCAATACATAGAACTTCGGGCCCTTCGTGGTTATCTGTCATCTTAACGGTGGGCGCGTTTAAGCCAGACTTTTGCTCGCCACTTCGTAAACATCCTTGGAAATGTCTTCAGTACTCATGATTCTTTCGAGTTGCGCCTTCATGAGCGCCTGCCGGTTTTCGTCAAAACGCCGCCATTGTGTCAAGGCGCTCAGCATGCGCGATGCCACTTGCGGATTGATCGTGTTCAGGGCGATGATCTGGTCGGCAAGGAATTGATAACCCTGGCCATTGGCAGCATGGAAATGCAGCGGATTGGCCTGGCTGAAGGCGCCGATCAGGGATCTGACGCGATTCGGGTTTTTCAGATCGAAGGCGTCATGGGCCATCAAGGACTGAACCGTGGCAAAAGTGTCGGGCATGGGACTGGTTGCCTGCAGCGTGAACCATTTGTCGATTACCAGGGCCTCGTCCTGCCATTGCCGGTAAAAATCCGTCAGGCACTGATCGGTGGCCGGATGCGGATTATTGACGATGGCCGCCAGCGCGGCCATCTTGTCAGTCATGTTGCGGGCGCTCTTGAACTGCTGCTCGGCCCAACTTTGAATGTCCGCATTTTCGAGCGTGCTCAAATAGCTCAGGCAGGTGTTTTTGATGCGTCTACGGCCTATGGCGCCGGCATCGAACTGGCCTGACTCGTCACGATGATGGGCCTGGTACAACGCCTGGAACTGTGCCTGCAACTGCCGAGCTAATGTCGTTTTAACAAATTCCCGTGCCTTGTGGATGGCCTCCACATCGACTACCTGCATTTGTTCGGCCAGATAGGTTTCCGACGGCAGGTCCAGCAGCAGAGAGAAATAGGACAGATCATCCCAGGGCTGTTCCAGCACTTTGCTGAAAGCTTCGACGATAATCGGGTCAAGGTGCAGGTCGCGGCCGTTTCGGCTGTCTTCGATGAGTCTTGCAACAATGACGCCCGCCAGTTGTTGCCCGGCTTCCCAGCGGTTAAAGGTGTCGCTGTCGTGGCTCAATAAAAACGCCAGTTCTTCAAGGCTATAGTCCATGACCAGTTTCACCGGTGCCGAGAAACCTCTCAGCATGGAAACGACAGGCTGCAGCGCTAAGCCCTCGAAGGTAAATGACTGTTCCGCTTCGGTGACAGATAAAATGACTTCATCGCTGGCCTGGTCGCTGTCTTTCAATCGGCACGGGGCGACAGAGCCGTCGCGATTGATCAGGCCGACTTTGACAGGAATATGCAGCGGTTCTTTTACCGGTTGGCTCGGCGTCGGCGGGCAGCTTTGATTGATGGTCAATGTCAGCGTTTGCTTGGCCGGCTCATACTGCTGCCGGACCTTCAATACCGGCGTGCCGGCCTGGGAATACCAGCGCCGGAACTGGGCCAGGTCAGCGCCATTGGCATCTTCCATGGCGCTGACGAAATCATCGCAGGTCACGGCCTGGCCGTCATGGCGCTGAAAATACAAATCGCTGCCTTTTCTGAAGCCTTCGGCGCCCAGCAGCATGTGGATCATGCGCACGACTTCGGCGCCTTTCTCGTAGACAGTCAGCGTGTAAAAATTGTTGATTTCCATGTAGGAATCCGGGCGGATCGGATGCGCCAGCGGGCCCGCGTCTTCGGCAAACTGGCGCGTGCGCAGCAGGTTGACGTCCTCGATGCGCTTGACGGCCTTGGACGTCCGGTCGCCGGTAAATTCCTGGTCGCGAAATACCGTGAAGCCTTCCTTCAGGCTGAGCTGGAACCAGTCGCGGCAGGTGATGCGGTTGCCGGTCCAGTTGTGGAAATATTCATGGCCGATGACGCCTTCGATATGTTCATAATCGGAATCGGTGGCCGTGTCCGGGCGCGCCAGCACGTATTTGGTGTTGAACACGTTGAGTCCCTTGTTTTCCATCGCGCCCATGTTGAAGTGGCTGACCGCGACGATCATGTACAAGTCCAGATCGTACTCGCGGCCGTAGACTTGCTCATCCCAGCGCATCGCGTTCTTCAGCGATGCCAGCGCGTGGTCGCATTTATCCAGATCATGCGGCTCGACAAAAATTTGCAGGCTGATGTCGCGGCCCGACTGCGTGGTGAAACTGCCTTCGACGCAATGCAGCTGGCCTGCGACCAGGGCGAATAAATAGCAGGGCTTGTCGAACGGGTCCTCCCAGGTGACCCAGTGGCGATTTTCGGATAATTCGCCATAACCGACCTTGTTGCCGTTCGACAGCAGCACCGGATAGCGGTGTTTGTCGGCGATGATGGTGGTCGTAAAACGCGCCATGACATCGGGACGGTCCAGATAGTAGGTGATTTTTCGGAAGCCTTCCGCTTCGCATTGCGTGCACAGCATGCCGTTGGAAAGGTACAGCCCTTCCAGCGCGGTATTGGCTCTTGGGTTAATCAGGTTTTCGATAGTCAGCACAAATTTGTCATGCTGCGGGACCTCACTGATGATCAGGGCGTCAGCTGTCTGCTGGTAGTCGGCGGTGGTCAAATCATCGCCGTCATTCAGGCTGACGCGCAGCAGTTTCAGATTCTCGCCGGACAAAGTCAGGGATTTGACCGTAGATTGGCTGGCGGGATTACGGCTCATGGTGAGCCTGGAGATGACCTGGGTGTTCTCATCATCGAGCGTGAAATTTAGCTCAACGCTGTGGATCAGGTATTCAGGGACGGTGTAATCTTTTAAATAGATGGTTTGTGGATTGGCATCACGCATAGTGTTGTTCGGGAATATTTATTTAAGTTCAGGATTGGGTTTTGACAGCAAAAATGGCGATAAGTAACCATGCGCTTAAGAAAGCCACGCCGCCTATCGGCGTAATCATGCCCAGCCATTTCAGATTCAGGATGGTCAGCAGATAGAGGCTGCCGGAAAACAGCAGTATGCCGGCGAACATGAGCCAGCCGGCCCAGTGTACCAGCGCCGACCCGGATGGTATGAAGGCGACAGCGACCAGGCCCAATGCATGCCACATCTGATAGCTGACCGCGGTTTTGTAGACCTCGAGCATGTCGGGGCTCAGGACGGTTTTTAAGGCGTGAGCGCCAAACGCGCCCATGCTGACGCCTGCGAATGCGCTGATGGCGCCAAGACATAAAAATAGCGAGTTCATGTTATTTTTCCATCAGCCTGGGCATGAGTTGGACAAGATTGCACGGACGGGTCCGGTAATCGAGCTGCTCCCTGATCAACTCGTCCCAGGCCGTGCGGCAGGCGCCCGATGAGCCCGGCAGGCAAAAGATGTAAGTCGCATTGGCGACGCCGGCGATGGCCCGAGACTGGATCGTAGAGGTTTTGATATCCTGATACGACAGCATCCTGAAGATTTCGCCGAAACCGTCCAGGACCTTGTCCAGCAAAGGCTCGACCGCTTCCGGCGTGCCGTCCCTGCCGGTCACGCCGGTGCCGCCCGTGGTCAGGATGACGTTAATGCCGTCGTCGGCAATCCATGCCGAAACAGCGGCCCGGATCCGGTAGATATTATCGGGCACTATTTTCTTTTCGATGACCTGGTGTCCTGCATCCTGGGCGCGTTCCACCAAGGTTTTGCCGGATACGTCATCGCTGTCGGTGCGGGTGTCGGAGACTACCAGGACGGCAATATTCAACGGGATAAATGGTTTTTCAGTCGTCATAATTCAAAAGGATAAAGGCGGCCGGCTGGCCGCTCGGGCCATGCGCGGCGAATCACGCATGGCGGAAAAGGGCGGCCTGCCGGCCGCCCTGCATGAGGCTTTAGCCCTATATTACTGCAATACAAGAAAGAAAGCTTCCGGTCCGCGCTGAATATTGATCAACAGCGGTCCCCTCGGGTTGACGACCTGGGTCAATTCGTCAATATTGTGAATGCGATAGCGGTTCGCCGTCACAATCACATCGCCGGGACGCAAGCCTACACGCCAGGCTTTTGATGACGTGTCGATTTTTTCGATTAAAACGCCTTCAACCTGATCTTTTTGCGTGGCGCTCAATACCGTGCCTTGCAGGGCCGGATGCAGTTTATTGCCGGCCAGTTGCGGCCTTTGCGGCTTGCCGATGGTGGCGGTCGTTTCCATTTTCTCACTGCCGCGGAAGTATTGTATGTTCACTTTATCGCCAATTTGCATCAGACCGATGATATTGCGAATGTCATGGCTGTTTTTAACGGATCGGTCATTGACCGACACGATGATGTCGCCCGGTTCCAGGCCGGCCCTGGCCGCAGGCGAATTGTTTTCGACCCGGCTGATCACTGCGCCGTTTTTGCTTTCGAGATTAAACGCCTTGACCAGCTCCGCGCTCAAATCCTGAGTCGTCACGCCTAGCAGGCCGCGTCTGACTTCGCCGTGTTTGACCAGCGAATCCTTGATGGTCATGACCATATTGGCCGGAATCGCAAAGCCGATGCCGACGTTGCCGCCGGAGGGGGCCAGGATGGCTGTGTTCATGCCGATAAATTCGCCGCGCAGATTAACCAGTGCGCCGCCTGAATTGCCGGGGTTGATGGAAGCGTCGGTCTGGATGAAGTCCTCATAGCCTTCTATGCCTAGCCCCGACCGGCCCAAGGCGCTGATAATGCCCGACGTGACGGTCTGCCCTAGACCGAACGGGTTGCCGATAGCCACTACGAAATCGCCGACTTTGAGCTGGCTGGAATCGGCGATGGGCAGTTCCGTTAAATTGTCGGCCGGAATCTGGATGACGGCGATATCAGCCTCCGGGTCGGCGCCGATTAATTCGGCATTGAGCTGGCGGCCGTCATTCAGGGTTACCATGATCTTGTCGGCTTTGTCGATGACGTGGTTATTGGTGAGCACATAACCTTGTCCGCTGTCGATGATAACGCCGGAACCCAGGCTGGTCTTTTGCTGCTGCCGCGGCGGCTGATTGGGCAATTGAAAAAAATGGCGGAAAAACGGATCCTGCATCAGCGGGTTTTCCCTGATCTGGATATTGGTTGATGTAGAGATATTGACCACGGCCGGCATGCTCCGCTCAAGCATCGGCGCCAGTGACGGCAACGGCTGGCCTTCCACGTAACTCGGCAGGACTGCATGCGTGACCGAGGGGGCTGTCAGGCAAACAGGCAAAAGAGCCATCAATAACAACTGTTTTACTAATTTATTATTCATCATGGATTTCCGGGTATGGGTTAATCGTGAGCCATAGACAATATAGGTTCAAAAATGTTTAATACAAGGCTGAGTTGTCCATAATAAATTAACCGATGAATCTTTGGCGAAAAATGAAGCGGGGCTTTTTTTAATTTTTGAGCACCGGTTCGTTTTTTGAAAATCACTTGGCTGTTAAAATCAGAACTGGCAAATCGAATTTAAAAAATAGACTATTCTTCAATCTGAATCCCACCTAAAGATATTCTGATGGCCATAGACGTCAATTCCGAAGATGGACGGATTATTCGTAAACTGATTCCGTTGGGAACATTGCCGGGCGCCCACTTCAGTGCCTTGTGCGAAAACATGATCATCGAAGAAATCCGGGGCGGGACATTGTTTAAAAGAGGAGATACGGACCCGCATCTTATTTATCTATTGAGCGGCGAGGTTACGCTTCAGGCGGAAGGGCTCGTCATAGAAGTGATTTCCGCCGAGAGCGAAGCCGCCAGATTCGCGCTGGCTCACCAGATACCGCGAAAAATCGACGCCGTCGCAAATGGTGTCGTGCGTTTTCTGCGGCTGGATGCCGATATCGTTAATAACCCGACGCCCTCGGTCTACAAAGAGGACAATAGTTATATGGTAATTGAAGAACCTGAAGATGATCCAAATGACTGGATGACAACATTATTGAAATCGCCTGTTTTCCAGCGCCTGCCTCCCGCCAATCTGCAGAAAATCCTGATAAGTCTGGAAGAAGTCCGTTTTGATGAAGGCGAAACCATTATCAGGCAGGGCGATGCCGGCGATTACTATTACCTGATAAAAAGCGGCCGCTGCCTGGTGTCGCGCAAGCCTTCGCCCAATGCGAAGGATATTAAACTCGCGCAACTCGGCAAGGGCGAGGCTTTTGGCGAGGATGCGCTGCTTTCGGGCGCGCCAAGAAACGTTACCATAACGGCGCTGACGAATATGGTTTTGCTGCGTCTGAGCGAACAGCACTTTTCGTCCTTGATTAAAGATCCTTCCCTGAAATTCATTGATCAGGCACAGATGCAGGAAGCCTTGAACCAAGGTGCAATCCTGCTCGATGTTCGTTCCCAGGATGACTACAAGATCGAGCACTTGCCCGGCAGTGTCAATGCGCCTTTTTTCTCATTGAGAATGCAGCTTAAAACCCTCAATCGCGAACAGCCTGTCATTGTGGCCTGCGATAATGGCAAGGTCAGCGAAGCGGCTGCTTTTTTATTGCTCAGGCACAAGTTTAATGCCATGGTCCTGAAAGGCGGCATAAAGAGTACAGTACCGAAGCCTGAAGCGAAAGCGGCGGAATCCGGGCATGAGACAGCCCGTTTCACCATTGATGATGGTGTCGAGACGTTGATTAATGTCGTAGACGAGCCTCATCCGGAAAACAGGCCGGAGCAGTCTGGCCAAGCCCCATTCCCATCCTTGTCAGGCAGCGACGCTCTGGAAGATCAGGTCAGGCTGGTGAAGCTGGAGAATGAAGCGCTCAGAAGGGCAAACCTTCAGCTCAACGAAAAATGCCTGAAACTGGAGGTTGAGAAGGAGGAGGTTATAAAGCAATACCGCCAATTGCATAAGCAGATGGAAAAGCTGACGCAGATGCTGGATAAAGCCAAAGGCGGCCAGGATGTCGGCTAGAAAGCTAGCGAAACCACAGCTGGAATCAGCTGTGGTCAGCCAGGCGACTTAAAAGAAGTTGTCAAACCAACTGTTACTTGATTTTGGCTTCTTTATAGATAACGTGCTTGCGAACAACGGGATCGAATTTTTTGATCTCCATTTTTTCAGGCATTGTACGTTTGTTCTTGGTTGTGGTATAGAAATGGCCTGTGCCTTCAGTGGAAACCAGTTTGATTTTATCGCGCATTTTCTAACTCCTTAAGCGTTTTCGCCGCGTTTACGCAAATCAGCCAGAACAGCGTCAATGCCTTTTTTATCGATGACACGCATGCCCTTGGCAGAAACTCTAAGACGAACCCAGCGGTTTTCGCTTTCCACCCAGAATCTGTGTTGTTGCAGGTTCGGGCTGAAGCGTCTTCTGGTTTTGTTGTTGGCGTGCGATACGTTATTTCCGGTAACGGGGCGTTTGCCCGTTACTTGACATACTCTGGACATGATTAACCTCTTAGTGTGCCTTTAAATTCAAAAGTTAGCCGAGCTTTATACCAAAAAATCTTTTCAAGGTAAACAACAATCGATAAAATGACCATTATAAGATATCCGCTATTTTGTTCTTTCAAGTCACTACAACAGGACCCTCATGCCTATTAAGCTCGGCATGGTCATGGATTCCATCGGCCATATCAACATAAAAAAAGACACCAGTTTTGCCATGTTGCTTGAAGCCCAGTCCAGAGGCTGGGAACTGCATTACATGGAGCTCAACGATCTGTTCCTGAGAGACGGCAGGGCCTACGCCAGAACGCGGACGCTGACCGTCCAGCGGGACGAAAAACAGTGGTACCGGTTCCTGGCGGAGCAGGATATTGCGCTGGATACGCTGGATGTGATCCTGATGCGCAAGGATCCGCCTTTCGATCAGGAATACATTTACGCGACTTACCTGCTGGAACGCGCGGAAAACATGGGCGTCTATGTCGTCAACAAGCCGCAGTCGCTGCGCGATGCCAATGAGAAGCTGTTTACGGCCTGGTTTCCGCAATGCTGCGCGCCGACGCTGGTGGCGCGCGAGCCTGCCAGAATCCGGCATTTCCTGCACGAACAGGGAGAGATCATCCTAAAGCCGCTGGACGGCATGGGCGGGACTTCGATCTTTCATTTGCGCCAGAATGACCCCAATCTCAGCGTGATCCTGGAAACCATGACGCAATACAACAGCCGCTACGTGATGGCGCAAAAGTATCTGCCGGAGATTAAAGACGGCGACAAGCGTATCCTGCTGGTTAACGGTGAGGCCGTGCCTTACGCGCTGGCGCGCATCCCGGCCCAGGGCGAGACGCGCGGCAATCTGGCGGCCGGCGGCACTGCCGAAGGACGCAAGCTGACGGAAAGAGACGAGTGGATCGCCAATCAGGTCGGCCCGACCCTGCGGGAAAAAGGCCTCGTTTTCGCCGGCATCGATGTGATCGGCGATACGCTGACCGAGATCAATGTCACCAGCCCGACTTGCGTACAGGAACTGGACCGGCAGTTTGGGCTTAACATTTCCGGTCTGTTGATGGATCATATTGAAGATAAGCTACAACGATGAATGCAATAGCCATGTTCGACCCCCCTCCATCCTTGTCTAGTAACGATTCCCTGTTGGTAACGCTGTTTCTGGCGGCCGTCGTACATATCGTCCTTATTTTGGGGATCAGCTTCAGCATGCCCAAGTCGGAGAAAGTGCATCGGTCCATCGATATCATTCTGGTCAATGCACCGGCGAAAAAGGCGCCCAAGGAAGCGAAATTCCTGGCACAGGAAAATCAGATAGGCGCCGGCGCCGAGACCAAGAAGCCGGAGCCTCCCAAACAGCAATTGCCTAGCCAGGGGGCAAGCGAAGCCACGCCGGTTGCCAAAAAAGTGGCTGAAGCCGAAAGCAAGCCCAAGGCCGCAGAAAAAATGGTCGTTCAAAAGGTGGCCGAGAAAAAAGTGGTTGCGGATGACAAGCCCGAGGCGAGCGAGCAAGAACCGCAGCCGCGTCCGCGGCTGTCAGCCGAATCCTTGCAGCAGCAGATCGCCCAATTGGGCGCCGAAATACGGCATAAACAGGAAAGCGCCGACAATTCCGGGATAAAATTCATCAACCAGTTGAGCGCCCACAAAGCGATCGGCATGCAATACATAAAGGACTGGGAAAGCAAAGTGGAACGGACCGGCAATCTCAACTACCCGGGAGTGGCGGCCAAGAAAAACTTCTCGGCGACATTGACGATGGATGTCGGCATCAGCGCCGACGGCAGCATCTACAGCATGCGCATCAACCGGTCCTCGGGCAATCCCGCGCTTGACGAGGCGGCCAAAAACATCGTCAAGATGAGCGCGCCTTTTCCGCCATTGCCGGCGGAAGTGCTTAAAGAGACCAAGGTATTGGTGATTCCCAGGGTCTGGAAGTTTTCCGATGAATCCGGCATGACCACGCAATAAATATTTGCAGAGCCGATCATAACCCTTGATACTACGCTATATGGACGGAGCAACTTATTTAACCAATCAATTCATTATCGCCATGCCTAACCTGGCGGACCCCAACTTTTTTCATACCGTGACCTATCTGTGTCAGCATAATGAAGAGGGCGCCTTGGGGATCGTCATCAACCGGCCGGCGGATATGAAGCTGGGCGAGATCTTTAAGCAGATGCAAATCCGTGTCTCGTCCAGGACCGCGGCGGATACGCCGGTTTTTATCGGCGGCCCGGTGCAGCTGGAGCGCGGGTTCGTGATCCATAGCGCCGGAGGCAAATGGGATTCAAGCCTGGCGGTGTCCGATTCCATTTCCCTGACGACTTCGCGCGACATACTCGAGGCCATCGCCATTGACGAAGGCCCTGAGCAATATCTGGTCGCGTTAGGCTATGCGGGGTGGGGCGAAGGCCAACTGGAAAGCGAAATGATGGACAACGCCTGGCTGAATACGCCCTGCGGCAAAATCGTCTTGTTCGACACGCCGATCGAGCAGCGCTGGAGCGCCGCGGCCAGTCAGATCGGCATCAATATCAACTTGCTGACGACACCGGCGGGGCATGGCTAAACAAGACCCGCTGTCAACGAAAGCGGCGTCCGATACCTATCTGGGCTTCGATTTCGGCAACAAGAAGATCGGCGTCGCCGTCGGGCAAATGACCACCGGGACGGCAAGCCCGCTGCAAACCATCCGCTCCATCAACCAGACGCCCAACTGGGACGTCATCGGCAAACTCATACAGCAATGGCAGCCTGCCGGGCTAGTGGTCGGCATCTCCAGACAGGCCGATGGCTCGGACAACCCTGTCACGCCGCGCATCTTAAGGTTTTGCCGGCAACTGGAAGGACGCTACAACCTGCCGGTTTATCAACAGGATGAAAGCTTGTCGACATTCGAAGCCAAACAGATGTTATTCGATGAAGTCGGCGTCAATGCAGCCAAGCTCTGGGAAGTACAGGATCAACTGGCGGCCCAGCTTATCCTGCAAACCTGGCTTAATGACCCTACAAACAAAACATGACTACGCACAATCTGGAAATTCCCGCACTACTGAATAAACTGGAAGCCGAGCTGAAAAGCGTCATCGTCGAACGCCGGCTCGAGAATCCCCTGATGATCGGCATTCGTACCGGCGGCGTCTGGGTCGCCGAACAGATGCACCGGCGCCTGGGCCTGAGTGAACCGCTGGGGCTGCTGGACATCTCGTTTTATCGCGATGATTTCTCGCAAATCGGCGTCAATCCGAACGTCAAGCCCAGCCAGTTGCCGCCCAATATCGAAGGCCGCGATATTATCCTGGTCGACGATGTGTTTCATACCGGGCGTACGATTCGCGCCGCGTTGAATGAAATCTTCGATTACGGCCGGCCCAACCAGGTGGTTCTGGCCGTGCTGATCGAACGTGACGGCCGGCAGATTCCGCTCAATCCCGACTGCGCCGGCGCCGTGATCACGCTCAAGGCCAACGAGCGCATCAAACTGTCCGGTCCCGAACCCCTGGCAATTCATGTGCAAACGATTGAGGAAGCGGCGGCATAACATCCATGGCTGATAATCTACAGTTAAATTCGGAAGGCAAGCTCAAGCATTTCCTCACCATTGAAGGATTGGACAAAAGCCTGCTGACGGAAATTCTCGACACCGCCGAATCCTTTGCCGGCGTGTCCGAGCAGCAGGTCAAAAAATACCCGCTGCTGCGCGGCAAGACCATCGTCAACCTGTTTTTCGAGAACAGCACGCGCACGCGCACGACGTTCGAGCTGGCCGCCACGCGCCTGTCCGCCGATGTCCTGAGCATGAACATCGCCACCTCGGCGACCTCGAAAGGCGAAAGCCTGCTCGACACCATCCGCAACCTGGAATCGATGTTCGTGGACATGTTTGTCGTGCGCCACAACATCAGCGGCGCGGCCCACTTCATCGCCCAGCACACGGCGCCGCACATCAGCGTGATCAACGCCGGCGACGGCCAGCACGCGCATCCGACCCAGGCCATGCTGGACATGTTCACGATCCGCCAGATCAAACAGGACTTTTCGCATCTGCGCGTGGCGATCATCGGCGACATCCTGCATTCGCGGGTCGCGCGCTCGCAGATCCTGGCCCTGAACACCCTGGGCGCGGCCGAGATCCGCGTCATCGCGCCCAAGACGCTGCTGCCCGCGCATGTCGAGACGCTCGGCGTGACCGTGTCGCACAACCTGAACGAGGGCCTGAAGGATATCGACGTCATCATCATGCTGCGCCTGCAGAAAGAACGCATGACCTCGGCGCTGCTGCCCAGCGAAAGCGAATATTTCAAATGCTTCGGGCTGACCGAGGAGAAGCTGAAAATCGCCAAGCCGGACGCCATCGTCATGCATCCGGGACCGATCAACCGCGGCGTCGAGATAGACTCCAAAGTCGCCGACGGCCCGCAATCCGTGATTCTGAAACAGGTCAGCAACGGCATCGCCGTGCGCATGGCGGTCATGTCCATGGCCATGCAACGGCAGGGAGCCTTATCATGAGCCGCATACAGATCAGCCAGGGACGCATCATCGATCCCGCCAACAAAATCGACCATGTCGGCTCCGTCTATATCGCCGACGGCAAGATCGTCTCCGTGCTCAACGAACCGGACGGCTTCAGGCCCGACCGGGTCATCGATGCCCGTAATCAAATCATTTGCCCCGGCTTCATCGACCTGAGCACGCGCCTGCGCGAGCCGGGGCAAAGCCGCAAGGCGACGTTCGCCAGCGAAACCGTGGCCGCGGCCAGTGCCGGCGTGACGACCCTATGCCTGCAGCCCGATACCGTGCCGGTCATCGATACGCCGGCCGTTGCCGAACTGGTCAAGGATCTCGCCGAAAAGGCCGGCTATGCGCAGATCCATCCGATCGCGGCGCTGAGCCAGAAACTGGAAGGCAACGAGCTGAGCAACATGCTGTCGCTGAAGCAGGCCGGCTGCATCGCGGTCGGCAACGCCAACCAGCCGGTCAAGAACCTGCTGATCCTGCGCCGCGCCATGGAATACGCGGCCAGCCACGACCTGCTGCTGATGTTCCGGCCCAACGATTACTGGCTGGGCCACAAAGGCTGCGCGCACGAGGGCGTGTTCGCGACGCGCTACGGCCTGCCGAGCATTCCGGAGGCGGCCGAAACCATCGCCCTGGCGCAGTGCCTGGAACTGGCCGAGCTGACCGGCTGCCGCGTGCATTTCGGCCAGCTCAGCGGCAAGCGTTCGGTCATCCGGATCCATCAGGCGAAAAAATACGGCCTCGATGTCAGCGCCGACGTGGCCATGCATCAGCTGCATCTGACCGAGAACGACATCGCGCCGTTCGACAGCGCCTACCATGTCCTGCCGCCGCTGCGCACCGAGGAAGACAAGGAGTATCTGCGCCAAGGCCTGGCCGGCGGCACGATCAACAGCATCTGCTCCGACCACCAGCCGCACGATCTCGACGCCAAGCTCGGCGCGTTTCCGGAAACCGAGCCGGGCATGTCCACCCTGGAAACGCTGTTGCCTTTGATGCTGACCCTGGTCGCGCAGCGGGCCATCACGCTGACGCAAGGCATCGCGGCCCTGACCGAGAAGCCGGCGCAGATCCTGCGCCTGAGAAACGGCGCGCTGACGCCGGGATTTGCCGCCGATGTCTGCGTGTTCGATCCGGAACTGACCTGGCAAGTGAATCAGGACAACTGGAAAAGCCAGGGCGTCAACACGCCGTTCTGGGGGCAAACGCTGAAAGGCCGCGTGACGCATACGCTGCAGGGCGGCCGGATCATTCACGAGCTGGCGCAGGAGGCAGGCTATGGGAAGTAAGCTGGCCTTGACCGGCGTGGCCCTGCTGCTGGCGGCCTGCACAAGGGATTATACGCCCGAACCCGGCGCCAGCGGCGAGCGGATCTTTGCGTCCGCCTGCGCCGAATGTCATAACACGGCCGTAAAAGACGCGCCGGGCATGCTGTTCGCGCTGGACAGCAACAAGGCGACGCCGATTTACATCGCCCAGAAAGTGCACAACGGATCGCTCATGATGCCGAAGTTCCCCAATATCAAAGACCAGGCCATGCGCGTGCTCAGCAAATACGTGCTGGACCACAACCTGAAGGATTGAAGCGATGGATTGCTGGAAGAATCATTATGACGCCTCGGGCATTATCGAGGACATGAAAGGCGACCAGTCCTGGCGCATCTTCAGAATCATCAGCGAATTTACCGAAGGCTTCGACAAGCTGTCCGGCCTGTGCGATGCCGTGTCGATTTTCGGCTCGGCGCGGCTTGGCCAGGACCATGCGTATTACTGGAAAACGGTCGAAGTCGCCGAACTGCTGGCGCAAAACGGTTTCGCCATTATCAGCGGCGGCGGTCCCGGCATCATGGAAGCGGCCAACAAGGGCGCCTACCTGCAAAAACGCCATTCCGTCGGCTTGAACATCAATCTGCCGATGGAGCAGAAGTCCAACCTTTATCAGAATGTCACGCTGGATTTTCGTTATTTTTTCGTGCGCAAAGTCATGTTCGTGCGCTATTCGATGGGCTATGTCTGCATGCCCGGCGGCTTCGGTACGCTCGATGAGCTTTTTGAAGCGCTGACGCTGATGCAGACGCGCAAAATCTACCCGATGCCTCTGGTGCTGTTCGGCACCGAATTCTGGGCCGGCCTGATCGGCTGGATCAAAACGACGCTGATCCAATACGAAACCATCTCGCCGGAAGACCTGGATCTGATCAAAGTTACCGATGACCCGCAGGAAGTGCTGCAGTTCATGGTCGAGCACCGGAAATGGAAGAACAGGCAGCGCGTGCGCTCGATCAAGGAATCGCGGCGAGAAGCCGAAGCATTCAGTTAATACGAACGAGCATTAAATAACTTCCTCAAATCCTATGTAGGTGCGAATTCATTCGCACTGTGCGAATGAATTCGCACCTACTCGATGATTGCCCTGCCTTAAATTGTGGGAGCGATGCCGCCCCAGCAAGTTTTCAAATGTGCAGGTCCTGACCGGCTTCGTCGCTTTCCAGCCCGGCCTGTTCGGTAATGCTTTTAGGAAAGGTTTTCTTGACCTTGACGCCCAGGTCGACAAAGCTGCTGGCCTGGCGGATCAGGTTGCCGTTGCCGCGCGTCAATTTGTTCATGACGCTGTCATAAGTCACATTGACCGTGCTCAGCTGCCTGCCCAGCCTGTCGAGATCGTCGACGAAGCCGCGGATCTTGTCATAAAGGATGCCGGCCTTGTCGGCGATGGCCCGGGCATTCTCGTTCTGGCGCTCATAACGCCAGATATTCTCGATCGTGCGCAGGGTCGCCAGCAGCGTGGTCGGCGTGATGATCACGATTTTGTGCTCGAGGGCGTCGGTGAACAGGCGCTCGTCGGCCTGGACGGCGGCGATGAAGGCCGGCTCGATCGGCATGAACAGCAGGACGAAATCCAGCGAGCGCAGGCCTTGCAGGCTGGCGTAGTCTTTCCGGCTCAGGCTCTTGATATGCTCGCGCACGGCTTCCGTGTGCTGCTTCAACGCCAGCGTCCTGTCCTGGTCGTCCTCGCTGGCGCAGTAGCGTTCATAGGCCAGCAGCGATACTTTGGAGTCGATAATGATGTCCTTGCCTTCGGGCAGGCGTATGATGACGTCGGGCTTGAACAGCCGGTTGTCCTCGTCTCGGAACGCGCCCTGGGTCTCGTACTCGATGCCCTTGCGCAGCCCCGACTGCTCCAGCACTCTTTCCAGGATCATCTCGCCCCAGTTGCCCTGGGCTTTTTTGTCGCCTTTCAGGGCGCGCGTCAGGTTCAGCGCTTCCTGGTTCATCTGCGCCGTATCGCGCCGCAGCGAAATGATCTCCTCGCGCAGGGAAATGCGGTCCTTGTTTTCATTGTCGTAAACCGTTTCGATGCGCTGTCTGAACTCGCCCAACTGCTCGCGCAGCGGCGTCACGATGTGATCGAGGTTGGCTTTGTTGTGTTCGGCAAACTGCCGGCCGCGCTCGTCGAAGATCTTGCCGGCCAGGTTCTCGAACTGGGTTTTCAGCCGGGCTTCGGCATCCTGCAACAGCGCCAGCTTTTCGGCCGCATGCCTGGCCTGCTCGTCCATGCGCGCCTGAAGCTGGGCGTTTTGGGCCTGGGCCTGCATCAGGCGCTGCTGGTACTGCTTTAGCTCGGCCTCGCGGACCTGCGCCTGCTTTGCTTTTTCCTCGGCGACAGCCAGATCGGTCGACAGCCGCATAATGAGCGCCCTGCTGCGGCCATTGAACAGGTGCATCAGCAGCGCGCCTGTCAAGGCGCCGACGAAGGCGAATAGCCAGGCGGGTAGGTTATTGAACAAATCCATAGTACATCTCGGATTTCAGGAAGAGGGAATGGCGCGCGGTTTGTAGTCATGCTGAGCGCGAACCGCGCGCCATTCCCATTACAGTTTATAAACGCTTGAAGACAGCCTCGGCGGCATCGAGCGTCTGGTTCAGGTCATCGTCGGTGTGCGCGATGGATACGAACCCGGCTTCAAACGCCGACGGCGCCAGATAGACGCCTTGCTCGAGCATGGCGTGGAAGAAGCGCTTGAACAGGTTCTGGTCGCATTGCATGGCCTGGGCGAAGCTTGTGACCTGTTCGGCTTCGGTGAAAAACAGCCCGAACATGCCGCCGACGGCATTGGTGGTCAGCGCGACGCCGGCCTGCCGGGCGCGCTGCCTCATGCCCGCCGTCAGCTTTTCGGTCTTGGCCGTCAAGTCTTCGAAGAAGCCGGGGCGCGTGATCAATTCCAGTGTCTTCAAACCCGCCGCCATCGCGACCGGGTTGCCGGACAGCGTGCCGGCCTGATAGACGGGGCCCAGCGGGGCCAGGCATTCCATGATCTTGCGCTTGCCGCCGAAAGCGCCGACCGGCATGCCGCCGCCGATGACCTTGCCCAGCGTGGTCAGGTCGGGCGTGATGCCATAGAAACCCTGCGCGCCGTGCAGGCCGACCCGGAAGCCGGTCATGACCTCATCGAAGATCAGCACGCTGCCGTACTGGTCGCAGACCTCGCGCAGGGTTTCCAGAAAGCCCGGCACCGGCGGGATGCAGTTCATGTTGCCGGCGACCGGCTCGACGATGATGCAGGCGATCTGCTCGCCGATGCCGGCAAACAGTGCTTTGACCGCCTCGCTGTCGTTATAGGCCAGCGTGATGGTGTTCTCGGCGAAGGCGGCCGGCACGCCCGGCGAGCTCGGCACGCCCAGCGTCAGCGCGCCGGAGCCGGCCTTGACCAGCAGCGAGTCGGAATGGCCGTGGTAGCAGCCTTCGAACTTGACGATCTTGTCGCGGCCGGTATAGCCGCGCGCCAGCCGGATCGCGCTCATGGTCGCCTCGGTGCCGGAACTGACCATCCGGACCAGGTCGATGGACGGCACCAGCTCGGCCACGCGCTCGGCCATGCGAGTCTCGATCTCGGTCGGCGCGCCGAAGCTCAGGCCTTTCTCGGCGGCCGCCTTGACCGCCGCGATCACTTCGGGGTGGGCATGGCCCAGCACCATCGGGCCCCAGGAACCGACGTAATCGATATAACGGTTGCCCAGGCTGTCGTAAATGTAGGCGCCGCCGGCCCGGTCGATGAAAACCGGCGTGCCGCCCACGCCGCTGAAAGAGCGCACGGGAGAGTTCACGCCGCCTGGAATGACGCGTTTGGCATCGGAAAATAAAACAGCTGCTTCAGTCATAATTTCTGTGGTTTCAAGGTTAATTTTCAGTGGCGTTAAGGATAGGGGAACTTGGCGGGGATTGGAAGGGCTTTGTCGCGATCGGGATGCGTGCGCTACCGCACAGACTGACCTTTCTATTGCGCATAAGGTTACCAAACGCCGATAACCCCATTCAGCTCTGGAGCCGACCAAGACAAAAGGGAGGAGCATGCTCTGGCTTTTACTGTTACCTATTTCCGCTGCCGCGTGCCGGCGCGCGGCATTGCCGAATCCGCCCTGGCTCCATGGCATTTTATGAAAGCCCGGAGCCATCTGCGGCTGGCTGGCTGCCTGCCTGTAAGGGCCGTGCCGATAGCCTTGATGAGTCTGTTGTCTGAGCCGGCGCTGGCGCATGGGCAAGGCGCGAATGAAGCGCAGTTGCTCGGCGGACTGTTGCCGGCCTTGCTCTGGCTGGCTTACTGCGCCGGCGCGCGGCGCGTGCGGCCGGCCGCGGGCCGATGGCTGACTTTCCACGGCGCCAGCCTGACCGCGGCCCTGATCGCGTTCGGGCCATTGGAGCGCTGGGCCGGAAGCGGCGCGGCCACGCACATGATCCAGCATCTGTTGATCATGGCGGTGATGGCGCCGCTCTACACGCTGGCGCGCCCGCTGCCGCAGTGGCTGGCGGCAACGGGACGGCCAGGCCGCTGGCTCTTCAGGCCGCTTCTGCGCTTGAGCCGTTATCCGATCCGGGTTGCGGGCCTGCAGGGCATCGTGATCTGGTTCTGGCATGCACCGAAATTCTATAACCTGGCGCTGGCCGATCCCTGGTGGCATCTCGTCGAGCATGCCGGCTTCGCGCTGGGCGCCGGCCTATTCTGGTGGTCGGTGTTAAGCCGGCGTAGCGCCGCGGCCCTGCCGGCCCTGCTGTTCACGTTCATGCATACGGGCATGCTCGGCGCACTGCTGACGTTCGCGCAGGCGCCCCTATACGGTGACAGGCTCGATCTTCAGGATCAGCAACTGGCCGGCCTGATCATGTGGGTGCCGGGCGGGCTGCCTTATCTGCTCGCGGGCGCCTGGTGCGGGCTGCGCTGGCTTCAGCAGTTATCGCTGAGATCCGGCTAGCCGCTGCCGCAGCGCCTCGCGCAGCAGCGCAACCTCGCGCGTCGTGACAGGCGCTGCGATGTTGCCCCAGCTATTGCGGATAAAGCTCAGGACTTCGGCGATTTCCTGGTCGGACAGCTTGCCGGCAAAGCTGGGCATGTTCTCGGATTCCGGCCCGTTTTGAGTCTGCGTGATCTCGCCGCCTTCCAGCGTCAGGCGGATCAGCGACGTCGGGTTGCGGGCGAGCACGGACGGAGTGCCGGCCAGCCTCGGAAATTTGCCTCTTTCGCCTTCGCCGGTCGCCTTGTGGCATTTGGCGCAGAAGGCCTGATAAATGCCCACGCCCGGCCGCTCGATTTCGCCGGTTACCATGGCTGCCAACTCGACTGCGACAGACGGCACATCGGGCTTGTAAGCGGCTTCCTCGGCACGCGCGGGCAGCGACTTCAAGTAATGGGCGATCGCCTTGAGGTCCTGCTTGCTCAGGTATTTCGTACTGTTCTCGATCACCTCCATCATGCTGCCGAACACCACGCCGACATCGCTATGGCCCGTGCCCAGAAAGGCCGCGATGGCTTCTTCCGAGAACCGGCCCAGCCCCGAGGCCGGCGCGCCGGTCAGATTGGCCGCGAACCAGTTGTCGACGACTGCGCCGGTCAGGTAGTCGGGCGATTCCTCCGTATAGCCTTTCTCCTGGAAGGCCAGGCCGCGCGGCGTGTGGCAGGCGCCGCAATGGCCCAGGGACTGCGCCAGGTACGCGCCCCGGTTCCAGTCGGCGTCGCGGTCCTCACGCGGCTGATAGCGGTCATGGCTGACGAACAGCATGTTCCAGAACCACAGCGTCCAGCGCTGGTTGAACGGGAAGGACAGCCGGGTTTCGGGCGGCCGGTGCCTGACTGGCTTCACTTCCTTCATGAAATAATCGTATAGGGCGCGCACATCGTCGTCCGACAAGGCCGTGAACGAGGCATAGGGCATGGCCGGATACAGGCGCTTGCCGCCCGGAGCGACGCCGTCCCGGAGCGCGCGGCTGAAATCCTCTAGCGTGTAGCGGCCGATGCCGGTTTCCGGGTCCGGCGTGATGTTGGTCGAATAAATGATGCCGAGCGGCGAATTGATCGGCAGGCCGCCGGCAAAAAGCGCGCCTTCGCCCCCGGCCGTATGGCAGGCCACGCAGTCGCCTGCCCGGGCCAGATAGGCGCCGCGGCTGATGGCATCGTTAGCCTGCGCCAGGGCAAGGCCCGGCAGCATCGCACAAATGCAGAGCGACAGCCCTGCGATGCGCTTCAAAGCCAGGGGCTGCATGGCGACACCAGTAAAACCGCACAGGCCGTGAACAGCACTGCCATGGTGAAGATGAAGCTCGACAGGACGCCCAATTTGGCTAAAAACTGCCCCCGGTCGTCATGCTCTGTCAATAACGGCGCGCGTGTCCGTCGGCACAAGCGCCAGGCCACAAGGCCCGACAGCAGGGCTACCGCCAGGCAAGCGCCGCTGATCGCGGCCAGCATGACCGGCAATCCCTGCCAGGCCGGCTCGGGCAGGGGCGCCTGATAGGGATAGCAGGCATAGGCCGCCAGCGGCTCGCTCAGCGACAGTTGCGCTATCCAGGCGGCCGGCGCGCCGAACAGCGCCGCCAGCAAGCGCAAAGCCCCTGCCCGGCCGGGATGTTTGAAAGCTGCGGAGGCGTCGGCGTGCACGGCAGCTCCTAAAAAAGGTAGGGCGTCAGATACAGCGTGGTAAAGACGAACAGCCAGACCACGTCGACGAAATGCCAGTAGACGCCGCCGATCGTGACGGGGGCATGGCGCCGGCCATCGAAATAGCCGAGCGCGGTCCACAGCAGCAAGAGCAGCAGAATCACGAGCCCGACGGCGACATGCAGCAGGTGAAAGCCCGTGATCGTGAAGTACAGCGAGTTATACAGATGCGCGGCCATGTCGTAGTGCTTATGCTCCCATTCACCGAACTGGATCAGCACGAAGGCGGCGCCCAGCAGGATCGCCGCGGCCATCGATGCCAGGCTCCACTGGAGCCGCCGGCGCCGGAGGCAGCGCTCGCCGGCCCAGACGAAGCCGCTGCTGGCCAGCAGGATGGCCGTGTTCAGGCTGGCCGTGCCCAGCGGCGGCAGGCCTTCCGGCGGCCAGTGCTGCCGCGCCTGCGAGGCCAGATAGAAGTACGAAAACAGCAGGTAGCCGAACAGCGCGCCTTCGGTCACGATCAGGGCCAGCAATCCCCACCAGCCGCCGGCGCGCTTGCCTTCGCTGCCGATTGGCAACGGCTTGTCCAGTCGCATGATTTCAGACATGGGCGACTCCTTTATCGGGCTTGATGGCCGGCACGCGCTGGGCCAGCGCCCTGCTCGGCCACAGCCAGGCGATCAGCGCCAGGCCGGCCGCCGCCGCCATCAGGCCGGCAAAGCCCCAGGCATGCAGCAGCAGGCCGGCGAAGATCAGGCTGCCGGACAGCCCGAGGAAGAACGGTGCGTAGGAATCCTCGGGCATTTTCAGGATGATGTCCGGCCTGGCTTCGAGCGGCGTCGTGCCCAGCGTTTCGCGCCCTTCCATGAGCAGGTAGCCGGTTTCCAGGCTGGAGCGGCCTTCGCCTTCGGTCAGCCAGTCCTCCCACAGCGGATGGCGGCTGGCAATGATGGGTATGACCGCGAAATTGTAGGCCGGCGGCGGCGAAGGCATGGCCCACTCCAGCGTCGGCGCGGCCCAGGGATTTTCCGCCGCCGGGGCGCCGCGCCTGAGGCTGGCCAGGACGTTGACCAGGAACAGCAGTATGCCGAAAGCGAACACGAACGCGCCAACCGACATGATCAGGTTGACCGTGTTCCAGCCCATGTTGGGCGCATAGGTATAAACGCGCCGAGGCATGCCCAGCAGGCCGGCGATGTGCATCGGGAAGAAGCCCGCGTTAAAGCCGATGAACATGACCCAAAAGCTCCATTTTCCCAGCGTCTCGTTCAGCATGCGGCCGAAGAACTTAGGGAACCAGTAGTAAATGCCGCCCACGACCGGAAACACATTGATGCCGAGCAGGACATAGTGCAGGTGCGCGACCACGAAATAGGTCTCGTTGAGCTGAAAATCCAGCGGCACGGCCGCAGTCATGACGCCTGACAGCCCGCCGATCACGAACAGCAGCACGAAGCCGGCGAAGAACAGGAACGGCGTGTTGAACACCGGCCGGCCCAGCCAGATCGTCGCGATCCACGCGAACACGGCGACGGCGCTTGGGATCGAGATGACCATGCTGGTGGCGCCGAAAAACGACAGCGCCAGCGCCGGCAGGCCGGTGGCGAACATGTGGTGAATCCAGACCCCGAAGCCGAGCAGCATGGTCGCCATCGTGGACAAGGCGACAGGCGCGTAGCCGACCAGCGGCCGGCGGCAGAACGTGGGCAGCGCGTCCGAGACGATGCCCATGGCCGGCAGCACCACTACGTAAACCCAGGGATGCCCGAACATCCAGAACAGGTGCTGCCACAGCAGCGGCTTGCCGCCGTTCACGGCATCGAAGAAGTGCGTGCCGAACTGCCGGTCCAGCCAGAGCATGAAAAAGGCCAGGCTGACGACCGGGACGGCGAAAACATTGGCGACCGACGCCGTCAGCGTGCCCCAGACCAGGATCGGCACGCGGCCGATCGACATGCCGGGCGCGCGCAGCCGGAACAGCGTGACGATGAAATTGACCGAGCCGACGGTCGTCGAAATGCCCAGCAGCACCATGCCCAGCGCGTAGACATCGATATTGGGGCCGGTGTCGTACAGGCGGTCGGTCAGCGGCACGTAATTGAACCAGCCGCCGTTCGGCGCCTGGCCCAATGGAAAGCTGGCGTACAGGAAGATGCCGGCGAACAGGAACAGCCAGTACGACAGGGCGTTCAGGCGCGGGAACGCCATGTCCCGCGAGCCGAGCATGAGCGGCCACAGGTAGTTGGAAAAGCCCGACAGCACCGGCAGCGCGTACAGGAAGATCATGGTCACGCCGTGCATCGTGAACAACTGGTTGTACTGCTCCGGCGTCAGCAGCGTCTGGTCGGGGCGCGCCAGTTGCAGGCGCATGATCAGCGCCTCGATGCCGCCCAGCAGCAGAAACAGGAAGGCCGTGACCAGATAGCGCAGGCCGATGGTTTTATGGTCCACCGTCGACAGCCAGCCGCGCCAGCCCGGCTCTGTCGCCCAGAGCCGGGCCAGGCGCGTTTCGGCGTCCGACCCCGACGGAGCGCGGCCCGTCTCGGGGATGCGGGCGAGGGGACTATCGGTGCGATCGGTCATGCGGGCGTCCTCAGTCAAGTGTCGATAAAAAGGCCGACAGCGCCGCCATCTCGGCCGGCGACAGGACCATGCTGGGCATGCGCGCCCCCGGCTTGATTTCCTGGGCATGGGCGATCCATTGCGCCCGGTGCTCGGGCGTATTGGTCAATGTGCCGGCGGCGATCAGGCGGCGCGATTTCAGATGCGTCAGATCGGGCGCGTGGGCGCCTACGGCTTCCGTGCCGCGTATCGAATGGCAGCCCGAGCAATGGTCCATGAACACCTTCCGGCCGGCATCGCCGGCAGGCGGCGGGACTGCCCGCCGGCGTTGCGCGGCCTGCCATTGCCGGAATTCGGCGGGGCTTTGCGCGATCACCTCCAACGTCATATGCGCATGCTGAAGCCCGCAGTACTGCGTGCATTCGCCGCGATAGACGCCGGCGGCATCGGCCTTTAGCCACTGCCGGTTGGTCAGCCCCGGAATCATCTGCGTCTTGCCGGCCAGCACGGGCACCCAGAAGGCGTGTATGACATCGGCGCTTTTCAGCTTGATCAGCACGGGGGCACCGACCGGGATGTGGATTTCGTTGGCGGTCACGAAATTGAGCGCCGGATCGTCATGTTCGTACTCGACTTTCCACCACCAGTCGTAGCCGGTCACGGTCAGCGTCAGCGCCGGGACCTGCGGCGGCCTGGCGACCGCGTTCAGCGTGAGCAGGGCGTAAACGGCCATGCCGAGCAATATGCACGTCGAGATGCCGGTGCCGATATAAACCCAGCGCAGCCCGCCCTCGTCACTGTCGATCCCGCCGGTATCCGGCCGGCGTTTGTGCGCCAGCGCCACGGACAGCAGCGCGGCGACGATGAGAAAAACCGTGACCACGATCGACGCGAACGCCCAGCCCAGATGCAGCGTCGGCATTGAAGCCGGGCCGTAGCTGTGCAGGAAATAGTTGAGCGGCGCGATTTCCCCTTCCGACAAGGCGATGCTCATGAAGGCTCAAGTGCGGCGCTTCAGTCGTCTTTGGGCAAAACGGCGCGGGTGATCCGAGAGATTGTTCATGTTTACCACTCCGTTGTTAAAACCATCAATCTGTGTGTTAAGACCACGGCCTGGTTTTCGCGTTCCGGCAGGGGTATATTTATCCATAGCCCATAGATAACCCAACCAGGAGGCATTGCTATGACATTACTTTGGCTGATCATTGCGGTATGTTTCTTGAGTTTCACCAACGGCGCTAACGATAACTTTAAAGGTGTCGCCTCCTTATACGGCAGCGGTGCGGCAACTTACCGCACGGCTTTGTTCTGGGCCACGTTGACCACTTTGGCGGGCTCGCTCTGTGCCTTTTATCTGGCTCAAACACTATTGGTCAAATTTTCCGGCAAGGGCCTGGTCGCCGATACTCTGACCCAATCGGTCCCGTTCATCACTGCCGTGGCCGGCGGCGCCGGGCTGACCGTGATTCTGGCGACCCGTATCGGCTTTCCCGTGTCGACGACGCATGCGCTGCTTGGCGCTATGGCGGGCAGCGGCCTGCTGGCCTCGTGGGGCGAAATGAATCTCACCGCATTACAGCAGAATTTCGTGCTGCCTTTGCTGTTGAGCCCACTGGCTGCCGTTGTGCTGGCCGTGCTCGTCTATCTGCCTTTAAAACAGATCCGGCAACGGCTGGCCATCAGCGAACCGCTCTGTTTATGTGTGGAAACCGAAGCGATATCGAACGGCGGAGCCAATATTGCGGCCATGGCACAAAACGTCACACCAGTTCTCGGCATCGATACCGAAGCGGCCTGCGCCAAGCGCTATTCGGGCAGAATATTGGGCATCGGCGCGCAAGGCCTGGTGGATAAACTGCATTTTTTCAGCGCGGGGTCCGTCTGTTTTGCCCGAGGTCTGAACGACACGCCTAAAATCGCGGCATTGTTATTGCTGGCGCCCTCGCTCAACATTCAATGGATCATCCTGCTGGTCGCCACGATGATGGTCTTGGGCGGCGTCATCAATGGACGGCGCGTCGCTGAGACGATGAGCCACAAAATTGCCCGGATCAGTCACGGACAAGGCCTGGCCGCCAACCTGACAACCGCTTTGCTGGTGATTTTCGCCAGCCAGTTCGGCATGCCGGTGTCAACCACGCATGTATCGGTGGGTTCGCTGTTCGGAATCGGCCTGACCAATGGCACGGCGCATCACCGCATGATTGCATCCATCATCTTATCCTGGCTGCTGACCCTGCCATGCGCCGCTTTATGCGCTGCCGCGGTTTATAGCGTGATTGGCTTGAAGGATTGACTCTACAACGGCCAGTCAGCAATGGGGCAGGATAGGTTCGCCGGACTGTGCGTAAGGAATGGTTTGATGCCGGGGGAGAAACGCTTGCAGCCCAATGTTTGGGCGACAGCGAGCAGAAATTAACTGGATCTGTATAAGTTATTGGCCAATGATGCCGCATTCAAAGCGGCAATGCAGCAGAGTTTGCGGCATATGATAGGCATTTAGTGATTTCTGTATGAATTTTTCATGTTTTTTCACGCCGCCAAGCCGTCAATCCGCGTTTTAAAGCTTTGTAGGGTACGAGACTGTGAAAGAATCCAGAATTTTTCTCTTTGAGACCTATATGTTGTTATATACAAATATAAAATACACAATATATTGTGGTTAAAATTTCAAAAAACGAATACTTTCACAGTCTCGTACGCATCGCGTACCTTTCCGGACCAGCGGTATGTCGAAGCCCTGGATAGGTACGCGATGCGTACCCTACAATGGATTTTGCCTTGATTTTGGCAGGGCAGTGGGGTAGGCCGGGCTACTAAACCCGGCATATCGGCTACCCCTGCCGGGTTTTCGCTAAAGCTTCAACCCAGCCACTTGGTTTTGGGTATTCGCCCAAGGCGACTCTCCAAGGGCAGATTAATTCGCCCCTAACATAATTTCATCGACAAACTGGCCAAGTTATTTTTAACCGGATCTTTATGTTCGACATCGAACCGACGGCGGCTGAATTTTGGAGTTAAAGTCGCCTTTAAATCATGTATTAATGCCGGTTTTTAGACAGAGCCAGTTTTCCGCCGGGATAATCGATCCTTTGGCGATGGCTGACGTCATCCTATCCGGATAGAAACCATGATTGACCGTTGTCATTTAATCGTTTACTTGGAGGATTGGTTATGAAATTAATTAAACATTGTTCAGCCTTTTCCCTCGCTCTGGTATTGACAATAGCCGGTTACGGGACTGCGATATCGGCTGAAAGGCTGGATATGGCGGCTGGAGAAGGCGGTCAGAGCGCCGGTGAATATGTGGATGACGCCATGATTACCACCAAGGTAAAAGCGGCCCTCGTCAATAATCCCAGCCTGAGCGCCTTCGACATCAATGTTGAAACGCGGCAAGGCGTTGTGCAGTTAAACGGCTTCGTGGACTCTCAGGGGGCCATCAATTCCGCGACTGAGGTTGCCCAGCGCATCGAAGGCGTCAAGTCAGTGGAAAACAATCTGCAGCTTAAAAACCCGCAATAGGGTAACCGGGGAAATAAGGACGTGAACTCCAGGGACAAAGAAAGCGCGCCTGAACGTGAGCCGATGGTCGGCGAGGCGGCCACGGCGCGCAGCGCCAGCGGCTGGCTGACCAAACGGACCTTGATCGTGGCAGTCGCCGGCGCGGCGGTTATCGCGCTGCTGCTGATGGTCTGGCAGGTGGCCCAGATTCTGCTGCTGGTTTTCGCGAGCCTGCTGTTGGCCTTGTTTCTGCACACCCTGGCAATTTTCGTCAGCCGCCACACGCCTTTGTCCGTGAACTGGTCGCTGGCGCTGGTGGTCGTGGCGCTGCTGGGAATATCCGCGCTGATTCTGGCGTTGTACGGTCCCGATCTCGCCAACGGCTTCTATCGATTGTTCCAACAGTTGCCGTCGGCGCCGGAGCGGCTGCGGAGCGCCCTCCAACAGTACGAATGGGGGCCCGCGCTTATGGAGAGGCTGTCACGGGCCGGGGACGCCATGGCCAGCCCCAAGCAGCTGTCCCAGATCGCCGGGATTTTCTCGACCGTGTTCGGGGCGCTCGGCAGTACACTGGTCGTGATCGTACTGAGCCTTTATTTCGCGGCCGACCCCAAAACCTACATCGACGGTGCGGCGCGCCTGTTCCCTAAGGATCGCAGAGGGCATGTGCACGAAGCTTTCGGCAGGGTCGGGCATGCGCTGCGCTGGTGGCTGCTCGGACGGATCGCGGCCATGCTCACGGTGGGCGTGCTGATCGGCGTCGGGCTGGCGGTGCTGGATGTACCGTTCGCCTTCATCCTGGGCCTGGTCGCCGCCATCCTGGATTTCGTGCCTAACATCGGGCCGCTCATCGCCGCCGTGCCGGCGCTGATGGTCGGGCTGACCCAGGGCGGAACGACGATGCTGTATATAGCCATTCTCTATTTCGTGGTGCAAGGGCTGGAAGGCTATTTGATCTCGCCGTTCATCCAGCAGCGGATAGTCGATCTGCCGCCGGCCCTGCTGCTGATCGCCCAGCTCGTGATGGGGGCCAGCCTGGGCCTCCTGGGGCTGCTGCTCGCATCCCCGCTGGCGGTCGTGGTCATGGTGCTGGTGCAGATGCTGTACGTGCGGGACGTGCTGGGCGAGAAGGTGAAACTGCCTTGAAGCTCGGGTTGTCGCGGAAGGCTGGGAGACAGCATGGCGGAAAGACAAGACGGCCGGTGCTGCCGTTAGGTTAAGACCCTGCGGGAGCGATGCCTTTATGCCCTTTAGGGTACACATCGCGACTAAAGACGCGCGTAGGTGCGAATTCATTCGCACTATTTAATACCCACAGGACTTACGCAAGCCTGTGGGGGCGACTTTAGTCGCCTTTTATCTGAATGGGCGACTAAAGTCGTCCCCACAGGTTTTAAAACCGCTTGTTTCGACAGTTGAACAGGCAGACTGCGTAAGTCCTGGCCCATACTTCGAGGAAGCGTTTCGGGTCGAATACCCTCTAGGGCATAAATAAATTCGACCCAATTCACCTCAACTGGTGCGTAACATCAGTTTTTAACCGACTCCTTACGCCGGATAGGCGATCGTACTCATCAGCGCGAGCGCCGGCTGGCGGGAATCGAGCCGCGTGTGCTGCACGATGACGGGCACATCCGATTCGATCAGGCTGGCGTAGTCGGTGTTGCGGGGGACGGGCTCGGGATCGGCGAACTCGTTGAAGCGCAGATGCCGGGTGCGCCGCGCTTCGACCGCGAAGCGATACGGCCCGGCGGGCTCCCGGTCCGAAAAGTAAAGCGTGATCTCAAGCTGCGCGTCCTGGGGGCCGCAGTTCAGGATGCACAGCGCGTCGTGGCTGACCAGTTCCCGGCTGCTGCCGGTGCTGGCCGCCGGAATATAACCGTCGGGGATGACCCAGCGCTTATGACCGATATTCATGTCGATATTCCTCCCGATTGGCAATGCGTTTTGCCCTTGCAGCCTTTACAGGCCAGACACAGGCCAAGCGGGTCTTTCATGGCCTCGCTTTGCCAGCGCTCGGTAATGTTTCGCCGCGCATCGTCTCGAACAGCAGCCGCGTCCGATTGCGCATGGCCGCCACCATGGGCTTCCCGGCTAGAAGATTTGCTTCACGGAAGCCTTGATAATGCCGGCCGAATCCGGGTCGCCCTGCAGGATCGCCGAAGCATAGGCTTTCGCCTGCTTGAAGGTGATGTGCGGCGGCAGGGGCGGCACGTCGGGGTCGGCATAGGCTTCCAGCACCACCGGACGGTCGGCGCCGAGCGCGCGCTCCCAGGCGTCGGCCAGCTGGTCCGGCCGGTCGGCGCGTATGCCCATGAGGCCGATCAGCTCGGCCAGGCGCGCGTAAGGGAAATCGGGCACGTCCTGCGAGGCTTCGAACTTGGGATCGCCGACCATGGCGCGCTGCTCCCAGGTCACCTGGTTCAGGTCGCGGTTGTTCAGGACCATCACGATCAGGCGCGGGTCGCGCCAGCGCTGCCAGTATTTACCGATCGTGATCAGTTCGTTCATGCCCAGCATCTGCATGGCGCCGTCGCCGACCAGCGCGATGACGGGACGGTCGGGATGGGCGAACTTGGCCGCCATCGCGTAAGGCACGCCGCCGCCCATGGTCGCCAGGCCGCCGGAGACCGAGGCCATCATGCCCTGGCGGACTTTCAGGTTGCGCGCGTACCAGTTGGTGACGGAGCCGGAGTCGCTGGTGAGTATGCAATAGTCGGGCAGGCGCGGCGACAGCTCGGAAAAGACGCGCTGCGGATTGATCGGGTCCGCGTCCTCCATGGCCCGCTCCTCCAGCGTTTGCCACCATTCCGCCACGTTTTTCTCGATGCGGTACCGCCAGCTTCGGTCCTCTTTCCGCTGCAGCAGCGGAATCAGCAGCCGGAGCGTTTCGGCGCTGTCGCCGACCAGGTTCACTTCCATCGGGTAGCGGATGCTGAGCATGCGGCCGTTGATGTCGATCTGCACGCCGCGCGCCTGGCCTTCCTCGGGCAGGAACTCGGAATAGGGGAAGCTCGACCCGACCATCAGCAGCGTGTCGCAGTCGGTCATCATCTCGTAGCTGGGCCGTGTGCCCAGCAGGCCGATGGCGCCGGTCACGTAGGGCAGGTCGTCGGGCACGGCGGCCTTGCCCAGCAGCGCCTTGGCAATGCCGGCCCCGAGCAGGTCGGCCACCTCGACGATCTCGTCCGTGGCATGCAGTGCGCCGGCGCCGACCAGCATCGCGACCTTGTCGCCGGCGTTCAAGATGTCGGCGGCGCGCAGCAGTTCATCGGCTTGCGGCACGGTGCGCGGCGCCTGGTAGCCGACGCCCGAATAGACCGTGCCGTGCTCGCGCGGCGGCTTTTCGGCGGCCATTTCCTGGATGTCGTTAGGGATGATGACGCAGCACACGCTATGCTCCGACTGGGCGATGCGCATGGCCCGGTCAATGACGTGGCGTATCTGCCCGGGCGTGGTCACCATCTGCACGTATTCATGCGCGACATCCTTGAACAGGGACACGAGGTCGACTTCCTGCTGGTAATTGGCGCCGAGGGCGGTGCGCTTTTGCTGGCCGACGATCGCGACCACGGGCTGATGGTCGAGCTTGGCGTCGTACAGGCCGTTCAGCAGGTGGATCGCGCCGGGGCCCGAGGTGGCGACGCAGACGCCGACCTCGCCGGTGAATTTGGCGTGCGCGCAGGCCATGAAAGCGGCCGTTTCCTCGTGCCGCACCTGGATGAAGTCCATCCAGTCCGAGGCCCGGTTCAGCGCGCCGAACACGCCGTTGATGCCGTCGCCCGGATAGCCGAAAATGCGTTTGACGCCCCATTCGGACAAGCGGCGCAATAGAAAATCACTGACGTTTTCTTTCATGGCTTGGCTCCTGTATGGGTATGTTTGCGTTCGGCACGCCCTCGGCCGCGGGTAGCCGCGCGTTTAGGGGGTGTGAGGCGGGGCTTTCTCGGCCGGGGGCATGCCATACCTTCTAATCGGATGTATCCATAGCCTACCTGTCGATTTTGCGCAGTTATGTTCGCTAGCGAGCTTAACCCGCTATTTTTTTTCCGGCCTGCGGGACGCGCCGGGCTTTTTGATCGACAATGTCATGCCGTTCGTCTTGCCGGAACGGATAGTGCGCGGGCAACCGGCTCCGGAGGCTGGGAAAACCGACCGTTATACGATCGACTCGCAGGCCGGCAGGAAAAATGCGGCGCTGCCGGCCCAAAAAACCCCGAACCAAGACAGCAGCGCCAGCAGCCGCATGGCCCCCGCCAGAAACGCCAGGGGAATGTCCGGTGTCGCCCCAGCTCTATTCATGCGCAGTACGGCATGGGGCTTTACGATCAACAGCAGCAGCGCCAGCAGCGCCATGACCGTGGCGGCGATAACCGCCAGCCGCGCCCAGAAGGCGGCGCTGTGGCCAGGGAGCAGGGTGCAGGCGAGATGGTGGGCGCCGTACACAACGGCGAAATGCAGGCCCCAAATGATTAAAGGCCCCGCCAAGGCGATCAGTACGGTGCCGATGGATTTTTCCGGCAAGGAGGGTTTCAGCCTGATCATGATGAGATCATCCTCGGGAAGCCATGAATCACCAGCAGGCCGACAAGCGCCTGCGCCACAGTGTAATAAACCAGTAAGTTGGTGTTTTCCAGGGTGGCCGAACGCACCCGGTCGAGCTTGCCGGTAAAGTGCCGCGCGGTCACGAACAGCGACATGATCAGCACGGCAAAAACCAGTTGCCCGTTCAGGACGCCGCCCATGTAGACCATGGCGCCGTAGCTCGACGCCGCAGGCCGCAGGCCCGCCAGCCATTGGCAGCGGAACTCCAGATATACGGCCAGCACGCTCAACAGCGCGCCTGACAATATCAGCAGCGGCGTCCAGAAATGCCGGCGGCCCGGTTCCGCCAAGGTCCTGTTGGCGATGGCAAAAATTGCCGCGCTGGCAATGAACAATGCCGCGCTCAGGGCCGGCCACTGCAAGCCGGGCAGATCCTGCACGGCGGCCGGCCATACCTCGGGCGATACGGTCCAGGTATACAGATAGGAAAACAAATAAGCGAAGTACAGCGAGGCGGCGACGAGCATCAGGATCACCATGGCCCACCACCCGTGGCCTATCGGGCCCGTGACATAAACGGGAAGCTCGATCCCCGCGCCAATGGGCACCGGCCCCTTGCCCGGCCCTTTATCGAGTTCCCATACCCAGGCCAGGCAGCACACGATGGCCAGCGCGCCGCAAATCAGCGCCGGCACGACCACCTTGATGGTCAGCAGCAGAAAACAGGCGGCGGTAAAGACGGCGGTAAAGAAATGCATCCAGCCGTTGCCGGGCATTTGGATGATGTACTGCGGCCTGGCGTCGATGGTCGAGGTGACGATGGTCTCGCGCGCGCCGGTCGGGGCGTTGGGCAGGTAATGCTCGCCCGCCTCGACCTGCTCGGACAGGCCGGGCTGCTCCCACAGGGGCTCGCGGCCGGTCACGTGCGGAATGGTGCGCGTGGAGTACAGATCGGTCGGCAGCCACTCGAGAGTGCCGGCTTGCCAGGGATTGGCTTCCTCGCTCTGCCCGACCCGGAAGTTGCGGATCAGGTCGATGATGAACACCAGCACCCCGGCGCCGATCAGGTAAGCGCCCAGCGTGGACACCAGATTGAGAGAGCCCCAGCCCGATGCCTCGGAATAGGTCCAGACCCGGCGGGGCATGCCCAGCAGGCCGGAGACGTGCATGGGCAGGAAGGCGACGTTGAAGCCGATGAAGAACAGCCAGAAGGACCATTTTCCCAGCCGCTCGGACAGCCTGTGCCTGCTGACCATGGGCGCCCAGTAGTAAAAGGTCGCGAACAGCGGGAACACCATGCCGCCGACCAGCACGTAATGCAGATGGGCGACGATGAAATAGGTATCGTGCGCCTGCCAGTCGAACGGCACCATGGCCACCATGACGCCGGTCAGTCCGCCGACCGTGAAGATGAACAGCATGCCCAATACATACAGCGACGGCGTGGTCAGTCGGAACCGGCCCTTGGCCGAGGCGATGGTGGCGATCCAGGCGAACACCTGGATGCCGGACGGCACGGCCACCGCCATGCTCGCCGCCGAAAAAAAGGCCAGGCTGAGCGAGGGGATGCCGGTGGCGAACATGTGATGCACCCACAGGCCGAAGCTGAAAAAACCGGCGGCGATCAGGGCCACGACGATCAGCCGGTAGCCGACGAGCGGCGTGCGCGCCATGGTCGGCACGATCATCGAGACCAGGCCGGCTGCCGGCAGGAAAATGATGTACACCTCGGGATGGCCGAAAAACCAGAACAGATGCTGCCAGAGCAGGGGATCGCCGCCTCGCGCGGCGGTAAAGAACGGCCAGTTGAACGAGCGTTCGATTTCCAGGAACATGGTCGCCAGGATCACGGACGGGAACGCCAGCACGATCATGCCGGCGAACACCAGCATGGACCAGCCGAAAATGGGCATTTTATCGAGCGACATGCCGGGCGGGCGCGTCCGCAGCGTGCCGACGATGATCTCGATGGCGCCCGCGATGGCGGAGATTTCAATGAACCCGATGCCTAAGAGCCAGAAGTCGGCGTTGTCCCCCGGCGAATATTCCGTCAGCGTCAGCGGCGGGTACATGAACCAGCCGCCTTTGGGCGCCAGGCCGTAAAAGACCGTGGAGAAAAACACCGAGCCGCCGATGATGTAGGCCCAGATCGCGAACGCGCTCAGGCGCGGAAACGGCAAATCGCGCGCGGCCAGCATCTGCGGCAGCAGCAGCACCCCCAGCGCCTCCATGGCCGGTACCGCGAACAGAAACATCATGGTGGTGCCGTGCACGGTAAAAATCTGGTTGTAGAGATCCTGGCTGACCAGTTCGTTCTCGGGCACGGCCAGTTGCGTGCGCATGACCAGCGCGAGCAGTCCCGCCAGCACGAAAAAAGCGAAGGCGGCGCCCAGGTAAAGCAGCCCGACCACCGTGTTGTTGACGGCCGTAATCCAGCGCCAGCCGGGCGGGGTTTCCCAGATGCGCAGCAGTTCTTCCTTTTCGCCGGGCGGACGCGGCGACGGGTTGGGCAGTGCGGTGTTTTCTTCGATGATCTTTGCCACTAACTCCCCCTCATGGAATAAAGCAAAAACATGCCGCTGGAGTAAGCGATGAGAATGGCCCAGGAGTCTATGCCCATGCGCAAGAATGTGCGGTTGGCCCGTTCGACGAGCCCCACCAGAAGCATGCCGGTGACCGCCAGCCCCAGCAACGCCCCAACCACGGTAAACTGACCGACGCGCGACAGCACCGGCCCGCCGTCCGCCAGCGCGTCAACGCCTAACAGCAGCGCCACATTGAAAGTGGTGGTGCCTAGGATTTCGGAGATGGCCATTGTGTAGAGGCGGCGGCGCACGGCGGCAAATACCGTGCTCGCTTCCGGCAGCGACGTGGCGATAGAGACCAGCGTGAAGCCGATGAACGAATCTCCCAGACCGGTCTGTTTGGCGATTGCATCTCCGACGCTTGCCACGACATAGCCTGCCAGCAGGATAGTCAGCGCGCTGAGCAAGGTTTTAGTCATGAGCCAGGCCGAACTGTCGTCTTCAAGCAGGCGTTCGCGCTCTCCGGCATCCGGGCTGTATTCCCGGTCGAGAGTATTCGTGTCGGGGGCGTTGGCTATCCAGGGATAGTTCTTGTCGGCTTCACGGACTTTGATAAAACTGTAGATGGCCACTGCAAAAACCAGCCATGACCCGACGCCGGCGCCGAGAAACGGCGCGTCGCCGACAAGCACGATGATCGCGACAAAAGCCAGCAGGCAGACGTTAAACGCGCCCTGCAGCATCACCATGGGATTGGGAATGATCGAGGTTAGCGCCTGTTCGTCGATGATCATGTCGGCCACGGCCAGCAGCGCTATCTGCAAGGCGATGGCGCCGAGCAGGTTGTTGACGGACAGTTCGGGGTAGCCGTTGCGGGCGGCGGTGAAGCCGGCGGCGATTTCCGGCAGCGAAGTCATGCTGGCGAGCAGCAGCAGGCCGAGCACTGCCCGGCTAAGATTGAAGCGCTCGGCCAGTTCATCGGCATAAACGATGAGCTTGGTGCCGGCGATCCAGACCGCGCCGGCGGCCGCTGCGAAGATCCACAGGTTGGTCGTCAGGTCGTAGTTACTGAAATTGAACATAGCGCTTATTCCAGACCGTTCAGATAAGCCGACAAGGCCTGCAGCTCGCTTTCGGAAAAAAAGTCGAACGGCGGCATCAGATTTTCCGGCTTAAGCTTTTGGTGCCGGCTGATCCAGCGGGCAAAGCTTACCGGTGTTCTCGGCAGAATGCCGGCGCCCAGCGACAGCCGGCTGCCCACGTGTGTCAGATCGGGCCCTACCGTGCCGTTGGCTTGCGTACCGCGAACGGTATGGCAGCCTCCGCAGCCGCTGGCGAAAAACAGCCGTTCGCCTTTCTTATCGAGCGCCGGCTTCGCATCCGCCTTTTCTTTGGCGAGCCAGGCGTCATAGTCGGCGGGCGTCATCGCCATGGCATAAAAAGCCATCAAGGCATGGGCGCCGCCGCAGTATTCCGCGCACTGCCCGCGCACGATGCCGGGCTTGTCGGCGAGGAAATGCAGGCGGTTGGTCTGGCCGGGGATCATGTCGACCTTGCCGGCATAGGTCGGCAGCCAGAAACTGTGGATCACGTCGGTCGTCGTCAGTTCGATTTCAATGGGACGGCCTACGGGAATCCGTATTTCATTGGCGCTTTCCGTCGTATGGCCGTCGTCGTGCCGGTAAATGACGCGCCACCACCATTGCTCACCGACCACAGCGATGCGCACCGGATTTTCGGCCTGGACCAGATCCTCTCCGACGCGCAATACCGAAAAGCCGTAAATCAGCAGCGCGCTCAAGGTTACGACAGGGAAAACGATGCCGCCCAGGACCACGGTTTTTTCACTGGTCAGCTTCTGGCGCCAGTTGCCGGAGCCGGTTATCGAAACAAACAGCAGCAGGCAGATGAAGGCCGTTATCAGCGCCGCGGCGATGAACATGATCCACATCAGCAGCGCGATGCGCGATGCGACCGGCCCGAGGCCGACAAAGGCCGATTGCTCGCCTTCGCAGCCAGCCAGCGCCGCCAGCACCATGACCGGAAACAGTTTTAAAAGGTTCATGGCTGTTCAGCCCCTTTCATGGCACCTGGCGCCGCGCGCCCGGCCTGCGGCGATTGACTCGCGAAGAACGCCGCGGCGGCCGCGACCTGCTGATCCGTCAGCCGCCTGGCCACGACGGACATCATGGCGCCGTGCGGCGTATTGTTACGGCCTCCCCGCCGCCAGATCCGCAGTTGCTGCTCGATATAGTGTTCAGACTGGCCGGCCAGGCGGGGATAGTCCTCTCGCCCGTTCGCGCCGTGGCACGAGAGGCAGGCCGGAATCTTGCGCGCCCGGTCGCCCTGTTCCGCCAGCTGGCGCCCCAGCTCACGCGCTTCCGGGGAGGGAGGCTGCGCGCGCTGAAAGGGGGAAGGCGTCAAGGCGGCGTAATAAGCCGCCAGGCGGCTGATTTGTTCATCATCGAGGTCGTCGGCGACGGGCTCCATGAAGCCGCTCTGCCGGGAATCGTCCCGATATTCCTGCAATGCCCTTTTCAGATAAGCTTCATCCTGGCCGCCGATGCGCGGTATATGGGGACTGGTTGGCGCGGCATCGGCCGTGTCATGGCAGCGGTTGCACGCTGTGAGATCCAGCCGGGGCCGCCCTTCGCTGACGAACTCACGGATGGAGTCGCTTTGAATCTCGCTATGGCCGCCTGCATGCTGGCGGTAATCCTCCTTGCTCATTGTCGGCAGGGCTTCCAGAAAGGCTACCACTGCCCAGACTTCATCGTCGCGGTCGGCGCCGCTCCAGGCCGGCATGCCGGTGAATTGAATGCCGTGGCGTACGATCCAGAACAGTTGCTCGCGAGTCCAGTAGGTCGCATGCTTTTGCAGATCGGGGGGCGGAGGCAGCATGTGATCGAAAATCGGGTTGACCGGCTGCCCCGGCGCGCCATGGCAGATGGCGCATGTCCCTTGAAAGTGCGCCGCGCCGAGCGGCACCAGTTCGGCAAGATCCAGCTTCGGCGGAGCAACAGGCTTGCTGTTGACTTTTATCGAACGCTCCTTGCCGAATTGCAGAAACCATTCCAGCCAAGCGGGATGGCCCGCGCTTGCCGCTATGTTAAAAATCCCGGAATAAGCAATAAGCAGGGCGAGCGCGATGCCTCCGGCAAGCAGCCCGAGCCCCCAAAGCAGAAGCGAACGCCAATGCCTGGTTATCCACGCTTTCATGGGAGGCCTTCCGAAGCTAGGACGGAGGGCGCAACATCCGTTTGCGGGCCGCGCAGGGCCCGTTCGCCATGGCAAAGCGCTAAAAATGCCGGTAACAACCAGATCGCGAGTTCCACAAGTGTAAATAACTTTATGGGCTTGGCATGCATTCGTTGCTCTCCTCGTATCCAGGATTTTCCCGCCACTAAGTGATGCTGCTGACTTTTCACGGCCGGCTTCTGACGGCCTCTAATCCATAAACAGCTGACGGCAACGCGTCAGGGCAATCGTGCTATCTTTCCCTGTGACAACGAAAATGAAGTAAAGTGCGCCGGCTTGACAAACAGCTCGATGTCGCCGCCGCGAGTATGGACCGGCGTCATCACGGGCAGTTGGCCCAACAAGGCAGCCAGAGGCGTAGCCGCGCGTTTAAATCCCGCGGTTATCGCTCCCGCGAGGGCTCATAAAAATCGACATCGGGAGGTTATTAAAAACCTTCGGGTACGCCGTGCCGCCTGGTCTTCATGGTGAAATATCCAGGGTCATGCCGTCCCCATTCGGACACGCGGCGCAGCCGGAAATCGCCTACGTTTTCCTTCACGGCCTGGCCTCGGCATGGGTATGGGCATGGGGTTTGCATTCCGGGTGTCCGCAGCCGCAGACGTCTTCACCCACGATGTTTTCGCAAAAGTCGCTGCAGTATTTCTCGCCCGGCCGCGCCGGACAGTGGCAGCCGGGATGGGCGCATTTAGGGCGCGTTTCTTTATTGGATTGGGCTTTTTTGGTCGAAGGCATGCCATTCTCCTGGTAGTTTTTTACTCGTTTATATCCTACGCGCTGACTGTTCATATTTATGTTCGCTAGCGAGCTTATGGAAAATGTTTTTTGTCTGGCATGCGGCTGTGCGGCTGATTAAAATGCTTCGGGTCCGACTTGAAAGTTAAAAACCTGCCGCTTGCGGGATAAGGAGAATGCCATGAAAAAATCAGTCCTTTCGTTTGTTTTGGCATCGTGCGTTCTGACGCCGATTTCTGCCTGGGCGCATGCCGGCACTCATGAAATGACGGGATTCGCTTTCGGTTTCAGCCATCCCGTGCATGGCGCCGACCATGTGCTTGCGATGGTCGCCGTCGGCCTGTGGGCCGCGCAGCGCGGCGGGCGGGCGTTGTGGGCCGTGCCCGGCGCTTTTGCGGCCATGATGATCGCCGGCGGCATGCTCGGCTTTTCGGGCATGGCTGTGCCTTACACTGAGCAGGGCATCCTGATGTCGGTGCTGGTTTTGGGCGCTTTGATCGCCGGCGCCTTTGAAATGCCTCTGGCGCTCGGTGCGGGCATGGTCGGTGTTTTTGCGCTGTGCCACGGCTATGCGCATGGCGCCGAGATGCCGTCGGCAGCCGGCGCGGTTCCCTACAGTCTGGGGTTTGTGATGGCGACGGCGTTACTGCATATGGTCGGTATGGCCATGGGCGTCGCCCTGCGAAAATTCAGCATTGAAAACGTGGCGCGTCTGACCGGCGGTGCGATAGCGCTGGGCGGCATCTACCTGGGCATTAGCTAAGGCGCATTGCTTTATCAGGATGATCAGTAGAACGAGGCCGCATAAAATGGTAAAGTTCGGAATTTACCGCGACCTGCCTTAAGGTTCCGCCGATTGCCTAATATAGCCGATTAGAAATTTCAACTACTAATACCCACTGTTTATGAAAATGTTTATCTTTAGAAAAAATCTCTTTTTTGCGGCCATGGTAGGCACTCTCCTGGCGCTGTCTGTGGCAGGCTGTTCGGATGATAAGGAAGAACAAAAGCCCGCCAGCACGGCTGCGCATAATCCTTTCGACCATTCTCATGACGAGGTCGTGACCGATATTCAGAAACATACCTTCGAACATCAGTTTGCGGATCAATGCGTAGCCAGGGAATTGAAAACGTCCGTCAATAAGGAATACGACAAGAAACGGCTCGGAGATGCCTGCATGTGTATCGCGCAGTACCTGATGAAGGACTTGACGGCCGATGAAGCCAAGAAATTTATCACCGAGCATAAAAGCACTCAGTCTTTAGTGATCAAGTATGAAAGCGCGGCTTATCACTGTCTGCAGGAGAAAGCCCAGCCTAAAGAGCCGAAGCTGTTCGGCAGGAAGCCGCAATAAAGCGTCGAGATTGCGGGAGCGGCTTTTAGCCGCCCCCGCCGCGGTTAGTTTTAAACGATTATCGTAATAATCGTTTTCTCGGCCCATTCCTTCAGGATCGCCAGGCCGCTTTCCATGATCAGGGCCGGATCGGGATGATTGGCCTCCTGCGCCACTTGTCTTAAATAATCCTCAGCCATCAACCCCTCGTTTTCCTGAATCAGCTGCAACAGCCGGTAAGTGATGCCCGTGATCTGGGAAAAATGCACCTCGTCATCGATGTTGCGGTAGACGATCAGGAACGTCGGCTGTTCCGGCGCCGCGGCCGGCAGGAAGTCGGGCGCTATTTGCTGGACCGGGAATTGATAAGCCAGCGGCCAGGCCAGCGGCGACAGGGCGATGCGCTTGCGGGGCAGGCTGTCGATGTCGTCGCGGCTGTTGGCGACCGCCTCCACTTTGGCGATCATCAGCGCCGTCTCCACCCATTCGTAATGCGCCAGTTCGAGCAGAAACGGCAGGTCGTCGGGATTGTCGCGCTCGTTCTGCAGGTAATCGAGGAATTCCTCCGGGATCTCGGAAAAATACGGCGACTGGCAGCGGTGGCTGGCGAAGAAGTCCTGAGCCAGGGCGAACCATTGCGGACCATCAAGAATCTTGCGCAGGATCGGAAAACTGCTGGACAGAAAGCTCTCGAAATTGTTGAAGAACAGCTCGCGGTACATGGCCATGCGCTGGGCCTTGACATCGCCCGGCGCAGGATTGTTTTCGGGATCCCGGATATAGGACGCGAATTCCAGTTGCTTGGCCTTGAAGTCGATGCGGCTCGCGGTTTCAGGCTGACTGTTTTTCATGCTGACTTCCCCAGGCATTTTGTATCAACCGGATGGTGCGGACCTCCTTGACCAGCTCCGCTAAGGGCGGAATGTTGAAATCCCGCTCCAGCAGGGTGGGGAATACGCCGTAAAGCTCATAAGCCTTGCCCAGCAGTTTCCAGACCGGATCGATGATGTCGGCGCCATGCGTGTCGACCAGGAAATCCTCGGCTTCCATGTAGTGCCCGGCGATATGCGCGTAGGCGATGCGGTCGGCCGGAATGGCTTTCAGGAACGCCTCGGCGTCATAGCCGTGGTTGACGCTGTTTACGTAAATGTTGTTGATGTCGAGCAATACATCGCAGTCCGCTTCCGCGACGACGGCGTTGAAGAAGTCTATTTCAGCCATTTCCTGGCCCGGCGCGGCGTAATAGGAGATGTTCTCGATAGCGATTCTGCGCTCCAGAATGTCCTGCACGCGCCTGATGCGAGAGGCGACGTGCGAGACGGCCTCCGAGGTGAACGGCATGGGCATCAGGTCATACAGATGGCCTTCCTTGCTGCAGTAGCTCAAGTGCTCGCTGTAGAATTTGATTTTGTGCTCGGCCATGAAGTTTTTGATTTCACGCACGAATTTTTCGTCGAGCGTATCGGTGCTGCCTATCGACAGGGACAGCCCGTGGCAGACAAAGTCGAAGCGTTCGGTCATGGACCGGAACTGCTTGCCCAGCTTGCCGCCTATGGTGATCCAGTTTTCCGGCGCGATTTCGTAAAAGTCGGCCTCTTTGGGTGGGTTGTCGACGATTTCAGCCAGAAAAGACCGGCGCAGCCCCAGGCCGGCGCCGTGTACGAGATTTAGAGTCGTGTCCATAAGAACACCTGTATTTTGGATTAAAGCGGGAGGGCATGACGGTCATGCCCTCTTGTTGCAGTCAAGACGGGTTGCTCCCGTCTTGAGGCTTATTCGCCGGCTGCGTTTTTAGGGCTGACTTTTTGTTGGCCGGCACCTTGTTGCATGGCGCCGCAAGCGCCTTCCTTGCCTTTCATCATGGCGCCGCAGGCCATTTCCATGCCTTTTTTCATTTTGCCGCCTTCCATCATGGCGCCGCACATGCCTTCGCCGCATTTGCCTTCTGCCGCTTTATCCGCTGGTTTAGCGGCGGGCTTGTTGCCGGCGCAGGCGCCTTCCACGGTTTTAGGCGCGGATTTCATCATGGCGCCGCCGCATTTGCCTTCGCCGCATGAGCCTTCCTTCATGCCTGATTTGGCAGCGTCGGCTTCAGCCAGTTGCATGTAGCCGCTGTTCATGTCGGTCATGGCGAAAGGGTTGGCTTCCGCATGGGCTGCGGTTACCGCCAGAGTAGACAGAACTGCGGTCCCCATGGCCGCCGCAAAAGGTGTTTTATTGATTTTTTTCATATTGACTCCCGAGTATTATAAACAATGACACATAAGCATTGAGTGCGGCCTATGATATCAAATACACAACTGAACAAACGATGAATATCGGCTTGTCCAAATATTAAGCATCTAAAGACTATACAGGCTTAATCAAGTTCCTGCCACTGGGTTTTTCGTTAATAAGTCGTTTTGTTAGGATATTCGCACAGATCTCTAATCACACAGTTCGGGCAGAGCGGCTTTCTGGCGATGCAGGTGTAGCGGCCATGCAGGATCAATAAATGATGGGCGTCTTTTTTATGCTGCCTGGGCACCCATTTTTCGAGCTTTTGCTCCACTTCCCGCACGTTCTTGCCGGGCGCGATGCCGGTGCGGTTGGCGACGCGGAAGATGTGCGTGTCGACCGCAATCACGTGCTGGCCGAATGCCGTGTTCAGCATGACATTGGCCGTTTTTCGGCCGACGCCGGCCAACGCTTCCAGTTCCTCGCGCGTCTGCGGCACCTGGCCGCCATGCCGGTCGAGCAACTGCTGGCAGAGCGTGATGATGTTGGCGGCTTTGTTCCTGTACAGGTTGATGGTCTTGACATAGTCCTTCAGGCCTTCCAGGCCCAGCGCCAGGATCGCTTCCGGCGTGCTGGCGACGGGGAACAATTTGGCCGTGGCCTTGTTGACGCCTTTGTCGGTCGCCTGGGCCGACAGCACGACCGCGATCAGCAGCTCGAAAGGCGATGTGTACTGGAGCTCGGTCTTGGGTTCGGGGATGGCCTCGGCCAGGCGGTCAAAGATGGCGCGGCGTTTCTCGGCGTTCATGGCTTGGCGGCTTTCAGTTTGAGCAGGGCTTCTTTTTTCCTGCGCGCGCGCTCGGCCTTTTCGGCTTCTTCCTGCGCCAGGCGCCGGCAGCGCGCCTCATGGCGGCGCATGGCCTTTTGCGCCTGGGCGCGTTTTTGCGCCGGCGCCGGCTGGGGCTCTACGGGCTTCATGACGATGCAGTCGACCGGGCAGGGCGCGATGCACAGCTCGCAGCCCGTGCATTCGGAGGCGATGACCGTGTGCATGCATTTCGCCGCGCCCAGAATCGCATCGACCGGGCAGGCCGCGAGGCATTTCGTGCAGCCGATGCAGTCGTCCTCGATGATGAACGCGGCCTGTTTGGGTTTGTGTTGGCCGAATCGCGTATTGAGCGGCTTGGCCGGCACGCTCAAAAGGCGCGCGATCTCGATGATGCCCTCGTCGCCGCCGGGCGGGCACTGGTTGATGTCGGCCTGGCCGCTGGCAATGGCTTCGGCGTAAGGCCGGCAGCCTTTGAAGCCGCATTGGCCGCATTGGGTTTGCGGCAGTAAAGCGTTTATCTGGTCTATCACAAGCTTCGTTTAATTACCCTCTACCATCGCCGCGACATCGTTTTCGGCCGTGTCTATGCCTTTCAGCGCAAACTGCCCGGCCAGCCTGTCCTTGATTTTGGCCGTGAAAAACGGCGGCAGAGTCGGGCCCAGACGCACGTTTTTGACATTCAGCGCCAGCAGTGCCAGCGTCATGAGGATGGTTTTCTGTTCATACCAGGCGATGTTGAACGATACCGGCAATTCGTTCAGGTCGGCAAGGCCCAGAGCCTGTTGCAGATCCTTCAGGAAGGCGAGCAATGCGTAGAAGTCATTGCTCTGGCCGGCGTCCAGCAGGCGCGGGATGCCGTTGATGTCGCCGAAAGCCAGCGTGTTGAAGCGGTACTTGGCATCGCCCGCGGTCAGGATCAGCGTGTCTGGAGGCAGGCGTTCGGCGACCTGCGCATAGTAGCGGCGCTCCTTGTGGCGGCCGTCGGCGCCGGCCAGCACGATCAGGCGCCGGATGCTGCCGTCCTTTAGACATGCGGCAATCCGGTCCAGATAGCTGTGCAGCGACTGGCGCGCGTAGCCGAGCGTCGTCGTGCCGTCGCTGAGCTGGCTGGGCGGCTCGCATTGCCGGGCCCGCTCGATCAGCGCGCTGAAATCCTTGCGCTGGCCGGGCTTGCGGTCGGCGATATGCGGGATGCCGGGCCAGCCGGTCATGCCCGTCGTGTAGATCTTGTCTTTGTACTTGTCTTTCTGCTGCTGAATGCTGTTGGTCGTGACCAGGATCGGGCCGTTGAATTTCTGGAAATCGGTGCGCTGTTCCTGCCAGGCATCGCCGAAATTGCCGGCCAGGTTGAAGTATTTTTTCAGCGCCGGATAGGCGTGCGCGGCAATGGCTTCGCCATGCGTGTAGACGTCGATGCCGATGCCGGCGGTCTGTTCCAGCAGGTCCTCGATATCGCGCAGGTCGTGGCCCGAGACGAGGATGCCCGGTCTGTCCCAGCTGTCGAGGTAGACCTTGGTCGGGACCGGGTCGCCGAAGCGCGCGGTATTGGCCTGATCGAGCAGCGCGAACGCGGCCATGCCGAGCTCGCCGCATTTCAGGTTCATGGCCATGAGGTCGTCGAAGGAAGCGTCGGCCTTCAGGCTGAAAGCCAGCGCCTCGTGCAGGAAGGCGTACAATCCGGCATCGGAAAAATCCAGCGCTTCGGCATGTTCGATCAGCGAGGCCAGGCCTTTCAGGCCGTACACCAGCAGTTCGCGCAGGGCATGGCAGTCGGCGTCCAGCGCGGGGAGTTGCGTGACGCCGACGGCTTCGCCTTGCGCCACGAAGGCCGCTTCCGAAACCTCTGTATACTGCCAGGCCGCTTCCTCGGGCACGGGTTCACCGAAAGGCGCGCCGTGCTTTTCTTCGAACGCGGCATTGAACTGCTGGCGCAAATGGTTCCGGCGCTGCACGGTTTCCTGTATCAGGGACACGAAAACGGCCGGATCGAAGTTGACATTGGTCACGGTGGCATACAGCGCCCGCGCCGCGAAGCGGTCGTTTCTGGCCTCGCGCATGCCCAGTCGCCTCGCCTTGTGCGCATAAAACGACAAGCCTTTCAGCACATATACCAGCAAGTCTTGGAGGCTGGCCACGTCCTCTCTCTTGCCGCAGATGCCGGCCGAGTCACAGGCAACGTTTTTTTTGGCTTCCTGGCAGTGGTAACAAAACATATCCGATTCTCTGCTGCTAATTATTTAACGCGCATGCCCGGCTGAGCGCCTTCGTCGGGGTGCAGCACCCATATATCCTTGCCGCCGGGGCCGGCCGCCAGCACCATGCCTTCCGAGACGCCGAAACGCATCTTGCGCGGGGCCAGGTTGGCGACCACGACCGTCAGCTTGCCTTCCAGGTCTTCCGGCGCATAGGCCGATTTGATGCCGGCGAAGATGTTGCGCGTTTCATCGCCGATATCGACGGTCAGTTGCAGCAGTTTTTCGGCGCCCTCGACAGGGGCGGCTTTGACGATGCGCGCAATGCGCAGATCCAGCTTGGCGAAATCGTCGAACTCGATGGTGTCGGCGATCGGCTCGCAGGTGCGCGCCTTGGCTTTGGGCGCCTCGGCCGTTTTCTCCAGATTCTCCTTGGAGTCCTCTATGATGGCGGCGATTTTATCAGGCTCGACACGCGTCATGAGCGGTTTGAAATCGTTGATGACGTGGTCCGTCAACGGCTGCGCGTCGGCCGGCCAGGTTTGCGGGGCGATGTTCAGGAATTGCTCGGCTTCGGATGCCAGTGCCGGAATGACCGGTTTCAGGTAGGCGGCCAGCAGGCGGAACAGGTTGACGCCCATCGAGCAGACGTCGTGCAGCTCGTCGTCCTTGCCTTCTTCCTTGGCGATCAGCCAGGGTTTCTTCTCGTCGATGTACTGGTTGGCCTTGTCCGCCAACGTCATGATTTCGCGCATGGCCTTGCCGAATTCGCGCGCCTCGTAATGCTCGGCGATCTGTGCATGAGCGCCAACGAATTCGGCGAACAGGGCCGGCTCCGAACAACGCGCCGACAGTTTGTTGTCGAAGCGTTTCTTGATGAAGCCGCTGCAACGGCTGGCGATATTGACGACCTTGCCGACCAGGTCCGAATTCACGCGCTGGCTGAAATCATCGAAATTCAGGTCGATATCGTCGACGCCGGCGCTCAGTTTGGCGGCGAAATAATAGCGCAGGTACTCGGGGTTCAGATGATTCAGATAGGTTCTGGCCTTGATGAACGTGCCGCGCGATTTGGACATTTTCTCGCCGTTCACGGTTAAAAAACCGTGCACGAAAATCGCGCTGGGCGTCCTGAAGCCGGCGCCGCTGAGCATGGCCGGCCAGAACAGGGCGTGGAAATAAATGATGTCCTTGCCGATGAAATGGTACAGCTCGGCGTCGCTGTCTTTGCCCCAGAACGCGTCGAAGTCGAGGCCCTGTTTATCGCACAGGTTCTTGAAGCTGGCCATGTAGCCGATAGGCGCATCGAGCCAGACGTAAAAATACTTGCCCGGCGCATCGGGAATCTCGAAGCCGAAATAGGGGGCGTCGCGCGAAATGTCCCATTGCTGCAGGCCGGCTTCGAGCCATTCGTCGAGCTTGTTGGCGACTTCCGGCTGCAAATGCCCGGATTTGGTCCAGTGCCGAAGCAGCCCGGCGAAATCGCCGAGATTGAAGAAGTAATGGACGGAATCCTTTTCCAACGGTTTCGCGCCCGAAACGGCGGAGATGGCGTTTTTTAATTCAGTCGGCGAATAGGTCGCGCCGCAGGCCTCGCAGCTGTCGCCGTATTGATCGGCCGCGCCGCATTTGGGGCACTCGCCCTTGATGAAGCGGTCGGGCAGGAACATGTTCTTGACCGGGTCGTACGCCTGCGTGATCGTGCGCGAGCTGATGTGGCCACCGTCGCGGAGGCGCGTGTAGATCAGCGATGAAAAGGTTTTGTTCTCGTCGGAATGGGTGCTGTGATAATTGTCGAAAGCGACGCCGAATTCGGTGAAGTCGGCCAGATGCTCTTTGCCAACCTGGGCGATCAGTTCCTCCGGCGCGATGCCTTCGCGGTCGGCTTTCAGCATGATCGGTGTGCCGTGTGTATCGTCCGCGCAGACGTAATAACATTGATTGCCGCGTTGTTTCTGAAAACGCACCCAGATATCGGTTTGAATGTATTCAACCAGATGTCCAAGATGAATGGGGCCGTTGGCGTAGGGTAAAGCGCTGGTGACGAGAATTTTTCTATCCGACATAATATTAAAATATCAAGCAGTACGAAGACAAAATGAACCGTGTATTATGGCATAAAATTAAGCGCTGCCGAATAGCGAGGCGCTAAAATGTGCATTATAAGAGAAAATCGGTAAAATGCTGTCAATTTCAGAGTAAATTACTTGGTTATTTGCCGTATCCTTACCTTATCTAACATGGAGCATAGTATGTCAAGCATCGAAAAGACGGATGTAGAAAAACTGCTGAGCACGTTTATCGATCCGAACAATGGCGCCGATCTGGTTTCCGCGAAAGCCGTCAGGGCGATCGCAATCGATGGCGCGAACGTCAGCGTCAAACTGGAACTGGGCTATCCGGCCAAAAGTTATATCGGCGAGCTGAAGGCGGGGGTCGAGCAGCGCCTGAAAGCGCTGGACGGCGTAGGCAGCGTGACGGTGGATGTCTCGGTGAAGATCATTGCGCATGCCGTGCAGCAGGCGTTGAAGCCGTTGCCCAATGTCAAAAACATTATTGCCATCGCCTCGGGCAAGGGCGGCGTCGGCAAATCCACGACCGCGGTCAATCTGGCGCTGGCGCTGACGGCTGAAGGCGCGCAGGTCGGCATCCTCGATGCCGACATTTACGGCCCGAGCATTCCGACCATGCTGGGGGTCTCCGGTGTTCCGGCCAGTGAGGACGGCAAGACCATGATGCCGAAAGTTTCTTACGGCGTGCAGACCAATTCCATCGGCTACCTGGTCGATGCCGACCAGCCTATGATCTGGCGCGGGCCGATGGTGACCAACGCCCTGCAGCAATTGCTGAAGGACACCAACTGGAACAACCTTGATTATCTGATCATCGATCTGCCGCCCGGCACCGGCGATATCCAGCTGACCCTGGCGCAGCAGATCCCGGTCAGCGGCGCGATCATCGTCACGACGCCGCAGGATATCGCCTTGATCGACGCCCAGCGGGGCCTCGGCATGTTCGAAAAAGTCAACGTGCCGGTGCTGGGGATCGTTGAAAACATGAGCATCCATATCTGCAGCAACTGCGGCCATGAAGAGGCCATTTTCGGCGAAGGCGGCGGCGCGGCCATGGCCGAGAGAAACAGGGTCGATTTTCTGGGGTCGCTGCCTTTGGATATCACTATCCGCCAGTTCGCCGATTGCGGCCGGCCGACGGTCGCGGCCGACCCCGATGGGCGCCCGGCGCAGATCTACAGGGAAATCGCGCGCAAGGCTGCGGCCAAACTGGCGCTGAAGGCCAAGGACTTCAGCGGTAAGTTCCCTAACATTGTCGTGCAGAATACTTGAGCCGGAATTCGACAGGTTAACCACGAAGGCCACAAAGAACACGAAGTTCTGTCGGATACGTATTGCGTACCTTTTTAAGGCTTGATTGGCTGCTGAAGGTACGCAATGCGTACCCTACGGCTGAATGCTGGCTTGGCGCTGGCCGCCGGCCGGTCGTTCCCGTCTTGCGCCCGACTGTCTGTCTGTGTGAAAATTAATCTTTTTAAATCAATTGGGTATTTGGTATTTCATGAGCATTAAGTCGGACAAGTGGATACGCCGCATGGCGGAAGAGCGCGGCATGATCGAGCCGTTCGAAAGCGGTCAGGTCAGAAATGCGGAGCAGGGGCGCGTCATTTCCTACGGCACATCCAGTTATGGCTATGATGTCCGGTGTTCCGATGAATTCAAGATCTTCACCAATATCAATTCGGCCATCGTCGACCCGAAAGACTTCGATTCGAACAGCTTCGTCGATGTGAAGTCCGATGTCTGCATCATCCCGCCGAACTCGTTCGCGCTGGCGCGCACAGTCGAGTATTTCCGCATTCCGCGCGACGTTTTGACGATCTGCCTGGGCAAGTCGACTTATGCGCGCTGCGGCATTATCGTCAACGTCACGCCGCTGGAGCCGGAATGGGAAGGGCATGTGACGCTGGAGTTTTCCAACACCACGCCGCTGCCCGCCAAGATCTACGCCAATGAAGGCGTTGCGCAGATGCTGTTCATCGGCAGCGACGAGGTGTGCGAGACCTCTTACAAGGACAGGGGCGGCAAGTATCAAGGGCAGACTGGCGTGACGTTGCCGAAAACTTAAGAGATGGGGTATTGATAACGGAGGGCACGAAGGGTACGAGACTGTGAAAGTATTTCCCCACCCAAGCGATTCACCGTTTTCCGACCGCCAATTTTTGGGGATTTGCGGGAATTTTCCGTCTAACCGGGCCATTTTTTTCCAGACAGAAGACCTTTCCGCTCATTTTCTAGGCAAAAGCGGCGTTATTGGACCCGTTCCCCGTCCGTTGGGCGCAATAATCCCT
>Ga0196965_1000062_pt1 | contig 87762 bp, 72 predicted proteins | sample S1_20metaG_FD_148668 | JGI IMG/M metagenome (GOLD analysis project Ga0196965, IMG submission 148668) | Soil microbial communities from Anza Borrego desert, Southern California, United States - S1_20 | ecosystem: Environmental > Terrestrial > Soil > Desert | place: USA: California | collected...
AAATCCTGATGCCGGTGCTCAATATCGGCCTGCCCGACCACTTCGTCGAGCAGGGCACGCGCGAGGAACTGCTGGCCCTGTGCGGCCTCGATGTCCAAGGCCTGATCAACAGCATCGAAACATTCTGCGCCTGAACCGTAGGGGCGAATTTACTTGTGCCCTATAGGGTATTCGCCCTTGCAAACCGCGACGCGAAAGCTACCGCCCCTGAAACTTTAGCCGCGACAAGCGCGGCTAAAGTCCTTAGCAATCCGCCAGCATTAAATCACCCGTCTTTAAAACAATAAATAATCCTTCAACTCATCCCTGTTCAACAGGACGATCTGCTGAACAGACGCCTCGCGCATCAAATCATCCGGCCCGATTCTCATAGCCTTAAGAAAATAAGGCACGACCGCCGCCCTCACCTTATGCGCCAGAATTCCGTTCTCCATCTCATAATCAAATTCAATAGCCGCCTTCTGGCTCTCACTCAATCCCGGATGCGGACCGATCTTAACGGTGACGAACGACTGCCAAGCCCGGTCATCGGAAGCATCGATATCGGTTAATCCGACAAATTCAGCCGACAGTACGCGCGCCAAGACAAAATCCCGAAATTCATTATGCGTTCGGCTAAAAGCCCGCATATGCCAGCGCAACCCGTCAAACACCAGGCATGCGGAGACAGCCACAACGCTACCGGCTCGATCCGGGACATCGACTGATACACGGCGCGTATCTCCTTACCCGCAATTATCGCCTGATTGACCGTTTGTAAAATTATCCGGCTGATTTGCCTGACCGCCGATTCCACAATCTCAACAGGCGGCAAACTATTGATCAAAGCCACCAGAGCGCCTCCGGTTCCGCCATACCGGATCTTTAAGATCTGTAAAAACTCGCTGACGGTACCTTCCATAAAAACCGGCTTGAAAGCCGCCTCGATCACATACCTTTTGAGGAATCTGTCATAGCGGATATTGCCGGGGCACAGCGCCTGGTAAAGCGTCAAATCCTTCGAAGCCTGTACCCGACTGATGCCGAAACTCTCCATTAACGCGTTCGTGGACACCTCCCCGCTCCAAAACACCGTCGCCTCCAACAATGTTAGGCGCTGCCGTTGTTCCCACTTTAAATCCTGTTGCAAAAGCTGAGTCATGATGCTAGATTCTGTGTAAAGTTTATTTATACGTTAAATTACTTATAAGATTAGCTCCAAAAACAGTTAATCCCAAACATTCCTTATTGATAGGCATGACGACTACCAAATACTATGCGCACAGCGCAAACAAAAAAAGCCAACAATGGCATTCACTTAAAAAGCATCTGGAAAGTGTTTCTGAATTGGCTGGACATTATGTCTCAGGTTGGCAAGGTGAAGAGGAAACTAGACTTGCTGGGCTTCTGCATGATTTAGGTAAATATGGTGATAAATTTCAAGACCGTTTAAGAGGTTTGGATAAAGGCTTAGATCACTGGTCACAAGGAGCATTTTTAGCCATTAAAAAAGGTGGAGCTTGTGCCGCTGCTGTCGCAATACAAGGTCATCATATTGGCTTACAAAGCTTGCAAAAAGAAGACTTACAAAAGTTGAACCCTAAATCGCTAACTACCCATCACCCACAAGGCTTAATCCTAAGTGAAACAGATATAGAACTGTTAGAACATCGATTAAACCAAGACAATCTATTTTGTGTAAAACCTCAAAAGCGACTTTTCACTTCACTTTTAGGCGAGTCCGAAGCGCGTGTAGATAACATGCTGGACGTACGCCGCTTATTTTCAGCCTTAGTCGATGCTGACTTTATCGATACAGAAGCGCATTTTAACGGTGATGAACAAGGCAAAGCGCAGCGTAAACAAGGCTTGAAACTAAATAAAAATGAGTTGGCCGAACGAGCATTAAAAACATTGTTGAGCTATATCGATAAAAAAGCTCAACACCCTAATTCATCGGAAAAGCTTAATGCCGTCCGCCAACAATTACTTTCAAGTTGTTTAGAAAAAAGCCGACAAAAAACAGGAGCCTATACCTTAACTGCACCGACGGGCAGCGGAAAAACCTTGAGCATGTTGAGCTTCGCCTTGCAGCATGCCATTAAAAATAAACTTGAACGCATCATTATTGTTGTGCCGTATTTAAGCATCATCGAACAAACCGCCAACATTTATCGGGAAATTTTCCAAGATTTTGATCCGGATTTAATTCTGGAGCATCACAGCATGGCGGGATTAGGTGCGGAACAAACTCAAACCGATGCAGACGGTAATGAAGAACAAGAGCAACAAATCAAAAGACAACGCCTGTTATCTGAAAATTGGGACGCGCCAATTATTTTGACTACCAGCGTACAGTTTTTAGAATCTCTGTTTTCTAATCGCCCTTCCAGTTGCCGAAAAATTCATCGGATTGCTAACGCGGTGATATTATTCGATGAAGTACAAACCCTATCTATACAATTAGCAATTCCCAGTTTAGCGGCGGTTTCACATATTGCTAAAAACTGGAACAGTAGTATCGTTTTTTCAACGGCTACACAACCCGCCTTTGATCATTTGGACGAAGCCGTTAAAAAACAATGCCCGGCCGGCTGGCAACCGCAACCGATTGTTGAGAATCATGCCACGATGATGGAAGCGCTACGCCGTGTTGATTTTACTTGGTTGGAAGGAAAATTAACGTGGGCAAACTTGGCCGAAACGCTAAATAGACATCCGCAGATATTATGCATTGTTAATTTAAAACGTCACGCCCAAGCACTTTGGAATGTTTTAGAAAACAACGACGACTTATTTCACCTTTCCACTAATTTATGCCCAGCACACAGACAGGCTGTATTAAATGAGGTTCGGTATCGTTTGAAAACCGGCTTACCCTGTCGATTAATCGCAACGCAATGTATAGAAGCAGGGGTCGATGTTGATTTCCCCGTAGTTTACCGTGCTTTCGCGCCTCTGGATGCCATTATCCAAGCCGCGGGGCGTTGCAATCGAGAAGGAAAACAGAAATCAGGACAAGTAGTGATCTTTAAGCCGGAATGCGATGGCGGGTTATATCCAGACAGTGCTTATCAGCAGGCGGCTAACGTTACCGAAAGTTTAAAAAACGAACTTAAAGGACAATTTGATCCATACAGTCCGGGAGTGATTCAGCGATATTATCAGCGACTTTATACCGTCGCAGACCCGGAGCAATCGGCAAAACACTTAAACACTGCCATACGGGATTTGAATTTTCCACAAGTCGCTAGAGAGTACCGCCTAATTAAAAATGACATGATCAATGTCGTTGTGCCCTTCGATGCGGCTCGCTTCGAAGAGCTACGAACGCAGGCGGAAAAACAAGGCTTGACCGCATCATGGATTAAGCAAGCGCGCGGTTTAAGCATCGGTCTTTTCCGCCCTAAACCTGATGATGTTGTTTGGGACAGTTTGCTGCCGGTGCAGCAGTTCAAGCAAAGCAGGCATCAACAACAAGAAGACTGGTTTATCGTGGCTAACTACGGGGACTACGATAACAAACTGGGCTATAAAAAACCGGAAAGCTTTAATTGTTGGATTGGTTAGAAATTACCGCCCTTGTTACGCAGTAGAGAATAATTTGATTTATCGAAAGGAGCAACGCATGTGAATACACAAACCCACTGTTTGGAAGTCTGGGGAGACTTAGCCTGCTTTAGCCGGCCGGAAATGAAGGTAGAACGATACAGTTACCCTATCATTACTCCTTCAGCCGCGCGAGGTATTTTTGATGCCATTTATTTCAAAAAAGATTACAACTTTTACTGGCAAATTGAACGGATCGAACTAATCCATTCGCCCAAATATATCGCTTTGCGTCGCAACGAAGTAAAAGACAAGGCATCAACCGCCGAAATCCAAAAATGGATGAGCGGCACCAAAAACATTACCCCTTTATGGGCGGACGGCACCAGCGCGGAGTTGGGTACCGATCAAAAAGGTCGGACGCAACGCCAGACTATGGCATTGAAAAACGTTCGTTACAGGCTATATGCCCGTATCACCTGCCGTGACGACAAAGCGAATCTGAATGCAATGAACGCGCAGTTTGAAAGACGGGCTGCGCAAGGTAAATGTTTTTATCAACCTTTCTTCGGATGCAGAGAGTTCCCTGCTTTTTTCGAACTCGTCAAATCCCCTCCGGAAAAACCGCCGATTGATATAGACCTTGATTTAGGATGGATGCTGTACGATGTCTTCGACTTGCATAAACCGAATCACAATCAGGCCAATCCCGCAATCAGCGTGTTTCATGCTCAATTGAAAAGCGGCGTATTAGAAGTGCCGGATTACAGCAGCAAGGCCGTTCATAAATTAGAAGGGACTAATCATGTTGCATGAAGTATTGGCTTATGCGGAACGAACCGGCATTCAATCGGAACCAGGGTTTACCGTTAAATCGGTGAAATGGGCCATTGTCATTAATAACCAATCTGAAATTAACGGCATCGTGCCGCTGGGCGACGGTAAAAAAGGTTTAACTTTTGAACGTTGTCCTGATCTGTCGCAAGGCGAAATGATTGCAGGCGGCATTACGCGCAGTCAATTTCTGATCGAGTCGTTGGCTGTTGTTGCGCTTTTTTATAAGCCGGATACGGCTGAAAGCGAATCGCAAAAATACATAACAAAACATGATTATTTTGTTCAATTACTCGAACAAGCCAGCGAAGATTGCCCAGATTTAATCCGGGCGGCGGCGGCGCTTAAAAATGCTGAGCAACTGAAAAACTTACAAAGTCTGATAGACAATCAGCAACCTAGACCAAAGTCCACGGATAGTGTGACCTTATTGATTGGCGACCAATATCCTGTTAATTCATCCCTCTGGCACGATTGGTGGCGTAAACAGCGCCGGCAAACTAGCGGAACAGAAGAGCCTGCTTCTGATGCACTGATAATGCGCTGCTTACTGACAGGACGAGCTGTTGAGCCGGTTGAAACCCATCCGAAAATTAAGGGTTTATCCTCTGTTGGAGGCCTTGGCACCGGTGATGTTTTTATAGGATTCGACAAAGAAGCGTTCCAGTCTTACGGATTGAAAAAATCGGCCAATGCCGCAACCGATGAAGTGACAGCAAAAAATTATGCCGAAACCTTCAATCAATTAGTTTCCGAACAAAGCATTCGCTTGCTCAATGGCTTGGCCGTCTATTGGTTCGGACATGCATTGGAAAATGAAGATGACAATATGTTTGCCGAGCTCGAAAACCCCAGCGAACCGCCAGCCGGACAATTGACGCGCCCTAAACAATTATTAACCGCCATTAAAGCCGGACAGCGCCCTGACCTGCTCGATAATTACTATTACGTATTAACCATATCAGGCCAATCCGGTCGCGTCATGGTGCGTGATTGGCAACAAGGACAATTGACAGAATTATTGGAGCACGTAAGCGCTTGGTTTGATGATCTACAAATCATCGCCCGAGACGGCAGCAAACCGGCGTCGCCGCCGAAATTTTTAGCCATTGTCGGCAGTTTGGTAAGAGACTTAAAAGATGCCCCAGCCCCATTAATTAACGAACTCTGGCGAACGGCACTCAATAAAAACAAACCGGTTCCGTTTGCCGCATTTAGTCAAGCTCTATCAGAATCGCGTAAAGCAATTATTAACGAAGAACCACAAAATCATGCACGAATGGGCCTAATCAAAGCCTATCACACCCGCAATAAAGGAGATAAAACCATGAGTATTCAGCTAAACCCGGCACATCCAAGTCCGGCTTATCAATGCGGACGATTGCTGGCAGTCCTGGCTGATTTGCAATATGCCGCGTTAGGCGATGTAGGCGCTGGAGTTGTTCAGCGTTATTACACCGCAACTAGCCAAGCCCCGGCTTTGCGCATTGGCCAATTAATGAGCAACGCCAAAAACCATTTAAACAAGGTCGGCGGCGGTCTGGCGTTTGAATTCGAAAACCGTATTGGTGAAATCATGAACGCCATGCCACAAATTCCCAGAACACTGGATTTGGAAGAACAGAGCTTGTTTGCTTTGGGCTATTACCAGCAACTGGCCGACATCAGAGCGCGCATGACCGAGAATAAAGCTAAAAAACAAGCCAAACAAAACGAATTACCAGGAGCTAATGCATGAGCATCGAAAACCGCTACGAATTTTTATTTTTATTCGATTGTGAAAACGGCAATCCTAACGGTGATCCCGATGCAGGCAATTCACCGCGCATAGATCCGGAAGATATGTACGGTTTGGTATCCGACGTCGCGCTAAAGCGTCGGGTCAGAAATTATGTGCAAGTCGCCAAAAACAACGAACGTCCTAACGCTATTTTTATCGAGCATGCGACTAATTTGAACCGCCCGATCGCTGAATCTCATTTAGAAACTAACGGCGAAATTCCTGAAAAAGGCAAAGCCTCTAAGGACAAAGTTCGGTTGGCGCGAGATTGGATGTGCAAGAATTTTTATGATGTCCGCACGTTCGGAGCGGTCATGAGCACCGGCGCTAACGCCGGACAAGTGCGGGGAGCCGTACAATTTTCCTTCGCCCGCTCGCTGGATAAAGTATTGCCGTTAGATATTTCAGTCACGCGGATGGCCGTTACCGAAGATGTCAAAGGCGCAAAAGATATTAAAACATTCAAGGACTGGGAAGATAACCAACCGGAAGACCAGCTCCGCACCATGGGCCGAAAAAACCTGATCCCCTACGGTTTATATGCCGCCAAGGGTTTTATTAGCGCCAATCTGGCGCAAGACACCGGATTCAGCGAAGCTGATTTAGAGCTGTTATGGGAAGCCTTATTAAATATGTATGACCATGACCGCTCGGCCAGCAAAGGCATGATGAGCTGTCGCGGCCTTTATATTTTCAAGCATGTCGGTACCGATAGTGATACCGAACAGCGAAAAAAGCAAGCCATGTTGGGCTGTGCGCCCGCGCATAAATTGTTGGATTTGGGCGCAATTATTGATATTAAAAAGAAAGACGGGGTTGTTGCGCCGCGCAAATTCAGCGATTACGAAGTGACCGCCAACAAAGACCGTTTGCCCAAAGGCGTAGAACTTATTATCAAGTGAACACTATCTCTCAGCCCTTCTGCTGGGAGATATTTAAACACCCCAAAGGAAATCCAATTGACCGAACCAGCCGACAAAATCCCGCTGTCCGCCCTGAACCAATACGTCTACTGCCCCAGGCGCTGCTATTTAATCCATGCGGAAGGCGAATTTACCGACAACATTCATACGCAAAGCGGCACACTTGAGCATGAGCGCGTCGATCAACTCGCACACGAAATCAAAAAAGGTGTCAGAGTCGAATTCGCACTGCCGGTCTGGTCGGACCGGCTCGGTATCAGCGGGCGTTGCGATGTGGTGGAGTTCCATCCCGACGGCAGCGTCTATCCCATAGAATACAAGCATGGCAAACGCAAGCGCTGGCTTAATGACGATCTGCAATTGGCGGCGCAAGCCCTGTGTCTGGAAGAAATGTTGAATGTTTCCATTCCGGCCGGCGCCATTTACCACACGCAATCCAAAAGACGGCGAGAGATTATTATCGATCAGGCGCTCCGCGAGACAGTCGCAGCCACCGCCTTAGCCGTCATAGCGCTGCTCGATAGCCAGCAATGCCCGCCTCCGATTGAAGACAGTAAACGTTGCCCCCAGTGTTCGTTAAATGAATTGTGCACGCCGGAACTCATCAATGAAAAGGCCAGATTGCACCAGCTATCTGTCCAATTATTTACCGTAACCGCGGACGAAGCATGAAACAACTCCTCAATACCTTGTATATCACAACTCCGGAAGCCTATTTGAGGCTGGAAGGTGAAACCGTCTGCGTCATGGTCGAAAAACAAAAACGCCTGCAAGTGCCTCTGCATCATCTAAGCGCCTTTGTGCTGTTTGACAACGTCATGATCAGTCCGGCGCTAATGGGCCGATGCGCAGCCGATGGCCGCACCATAGTATGGCTAAATCGATCCGGGCGTTTTCAAGCCAGAATAGAAGGACCAGTAAATGGCAACGTTTTATTACGTCAGGCACAGTACAGAGCGGCCGATGATGCAGAACTCAGCCTACAATTGGCCCGTCGTTTTATTGCCGGAAAAATTCGCAATAGCCGGCAAGTATTAATGCGCGGCGCTCGCGACAGTAAAGATGAACAGGAGAAAACTGCCTTAGTGCAAACGACACGCCTGCTGGTTGGAAACCTCAATAAATTAGCTCAAGCTGAATCGCTTGATCATGTACGCGGTCTGGAAGGAGATTCAGCCCGCATTTATTTTGCCGCCCTGCCCTATCTTATCCGCCCATCGGCACGAGAAACTTTTGTTTTCACCACTCGCAACCGTCGTCCGCCTCTGGATTGCTTTAACGCACTGATTTCATTTCTGTATGCGCTGGTATTAGGCGATTGTCGCTCCGCATTGGAAAGCGTCGGGCTTGATCCGCAACTCGGGTTTCTGCATACCGTACGCCCAGGCCGGGCATCATTAGCGTTAGATCTGCTTGAAGAATTCCGTGCACCGATTTGTGATCGATTAGCATTGACCTTGATTAATCGGGAACAACTCAAAGCCAAAAATTTCGATCACCGCGATGGCGGCAGCGTTATGTTAAATGATGAAGGCCGAAAAACAGTCATAACTGCATTCCAAACACGCAAACAGGAAGAAATCACGCACCCGGTTTTAGGACAATCGATCCCTATCGGCTTAATCCCGCAAATTCAAGCTCGCTTATTAGCCCGTTATTTACGCAAAGATGTCGATGATTATCTTCCTTACCTTCAACAATAAACCAATAGCATGATGATATTGATAACTTACGATGTTTCCACCGAAACCAGCGAAGGTCGTAAAAGATTAAGACGAGTCGCCAAAACCTGTTTGAATTATGGGCAGCGGGTGCAAAAATCGGTTTTTGAATGCCAAGTCAACACTATGGAAATGGCCCGATTAAAAGATCAACTCTTACAGGAAATTGATGAAAATGAAGACAGTCTAAGAATTTACCGGATAATAGAACCGCTGGAGAAAAATCGAGAGGAATTTGGTAATACCCAAGCAACCGACTTTGAAAATACACTGATTGTATAAATCCGCGAACCCTAAGTGGCGCTTAAAATCCCACTAGGTTCGCAGGTCATTTAACAGATTGAAAATAATAAAAAACCATTTCTTGCATTTTAAACATGTGTCAAATGAATCTGACCATTTTTAGTTTCGCGTTACAAATACTGATTAGCTATAATTATCATAGCCTTGCAACAAGGCTGTATCTCCCGGCTTAACCGCCGGGAGCGGATTGAAACTGGAATTACCTAGTAACTATACAAAAGGAGCCGCGTATCTCCCGGCTTAACCGCCGGGAGCGGATTGAAACCCCTAGTACTTGAGCTTTTGCGATTTCGTTAGCTGTATCTCCCGGCTTAACCGCCGGGAGCGGATTGAAACTATAGCATGGCTAAAGACTGATATAGATAAAGAAGTATCTCCCGGCTTAACCGCCGGGAGCGGATTGAAACATTAATGCAATAGCTCTGATCTAGGAATATTGAGTGTATCTCCCGGCTTAACCGCCGGGAGCGGATTGAAACCACGAACAGCCGCACGGCTCAGTCGTACCATGGGCGTATCTCCCGGCTTAACCGCCGGGAGCGGATTGAAACCAGGTACGGATACATCATGGCGCTGATGCCGTACTGTATCTCCCGGCTTAACCGCCGGGAGCGGATTGAAACTCTTTAATAATAATGAAAATTCTGGAGCATTAGACGGTATCTCCCGGCTTAACCGCCGGGAGCGGATTGAAACTTTATAGGTTTAACAAGTTTCTTTACTTTCATGCCGTATCTCCCGGCTTAACCGCCGGGAGCGGATTGAAACTTGTTTTCACTGGTAAAGATTACGACTTGGAAAGGTATCTCCCGGCTTAACCGCCGGGAGCGGATTGAAACAAAACATAAATAATCTACCCTTGATTTGCTTGTAGTATCTCCCGGCTTAACCGCCGGGAGCGGATTGAAACTTATCACTATAAGAATATAGTACCGGATTAGCAGCGTATCTCCCGGCTTAACCGCCGGGAGCGGATTGAAACTTTAAGCCGCCTGGCTAAAAGTAACGGTGGTTTTCGTATCTCCCGGCTTAACCGCCGGGAGCGGATTGAAACTTCTTATCTGTTGTCTTCTTAAAGCATGGTTAGCGTATCTCCCGGCTTAACCGCCGGGAGCGGATTGAAACCTACTATTTGTGCTTCAGTCAGATTTAGGTATTTGTATCTCCCGGCTTAACCGCCGGGAGCGGATTGAAACATATAGCCATAGCCATACAGACCGTGTTTAATAGGGTATCTCCCGGCTTAACCGCCGGGAGCGGATTGAAACTTAAGAACATGCCTGCTGCTCCATTCTTTCTATTGTATCTCCCGGCTTAACCGCCGGGAGCGGATTGAAACTCACATATAAGATTCTTAACACTTCTTCCAGTTTGTATCTCCCGGCTTAACCGCCGGGAGCGGATTGAAACTTATCACTATAAGAAGATAGTATCGAATTGGCCGGTATCTCCCGGCTTAACCGCCGGGAGCGGATTGAAACTAAACATAGTTTTATCCTTTATCAGAGCTATTGCGTATCTCCCGGCTTAACCGCCGGGAGCGGATTGAAACATAGATAAAGAAGCAGCCAGGCTGCCAATTAATGTGTATCTCCCGGCTTAACCGCCGGGAGCGGATTGAAACTCACCGCCAGGACTCTATTATCTAGTTCTTCAATCGGTATCTCCCGGCTTAACCGCCGGGAGCGGATTGAAACGTGCAGGAAGAGCTTGCAGCCAGCCTAGTTGAAAAGTATCTCCCGGCTTAACCGCCGGGAGCGGATTGAAACTACGTGGATTATGCCGTTGAAAATGGCCAACTCCTGTATCTCCCGGCTTAACCGCCGGGAGCGGATTGAAACTCATTGTTCGATCTCCATGTTGTGAGTTGCTATGGGTATCTCCCGGCTTAACCGCCGGGAGCGGATTGAAACATTGGCCGCCATGCGGGTGGCATCGCCAAATTGATGTATCTCCCGGCTTAACCGCCGGGAGCGGATTGAAACTTTTCTCCCTCTGCTTTATTAACTATAGAGTAAACGTATCTCCCGGCTTAACCGCCGGGAGCGGATTGAAACACTCGAGATCAAAGGCAAAAAGCAAAGTCAGGAAGTATCTCCCGGCTTAACCGCCGGGAGCGGATTGAAACTACACTAACAAAGTCCTAGCACATAATCTAAGAGAGTATCTCCCGGCTTAACCGCCGGGAGCGGATTGAAACATTATGATCGGATTGCATGGCAAGGTCTTTAGTAGTATCTCCCGGCTTAACCGCCGGGAGCGGATTGAAACATATCTTTCAAGGATAAAGAATAAACTAACTATCGTATCTCCCGGCTTAACCGCCGGGAGCGGATTGAAACATAACCAAGACAAAACAGATGCTTAATGTTTTAGGGTATCTCCCGGCTTAACCGCCGGGAGCGGATTGAAACACTTCAACATTAATATATTGTTCTTTCGTTGTCTGTATCTCCCGGCTTAACCGCCGGGAGCGGATTGAAACAATAGGGAGATTGAAAAGAGGTTAGGAGATAAGTGTATCTCCCGGCTTAACCGCCGGGAGCGGATTGAAACTCCAGCGGCAATTTATGAAGCTGCGACAATGCAAGAGTATCTCCCGGCTTAACCGCCGGGAGCGGATTGAAACAATACCTTTGTAGCGAAGTCATTTTATGAGGCCGGTATCTCCCGACTTAACCGCCGGGAGCGGATTGAAACCGCGGTTTCGGGATTGGCTCGAAGCAAGTTAGGAGGTATCTCCCGGCTTAACCGCCGGGAGCGGATTGAAACTCTTTTTTAATTCTTTAGGTAGCATACCTTCTCGTATCTCCCGGCTTAACCGCCGGGAGCGGATTGAAACACTTTATCTATCTTCCTTGAGCAGAAGAAACATGGTATCTCCCGGCTTAACCGCCGGGAGCGGATTGAAACTGAAAGTTCTTCATTTAATTGTTGTGAAGTCCATTGTATCTCCCGGCTTAACCGCCGGGAGCGGATTGAAACCTATTGTTTTCATGGCCTCTATTCCTAGATCAGAGGTATCTCCCGGCTTAACCGCCGGGAGCGGATTGAAACATGGAATTCGCGGGGGGTGTGTTCAGTGAATTGGGGTATCTCCCGGCTTAACCGCCGGGAGCGAATTGAAACTTCATGGTAGGCCTCAATTCTTTCTAGATCAGAGGTATCTCCCGGCTTAACCGCCGGGAGCGGATTGAAACTTTAAATCTATAAACTACTTAGCAAGTCGAGACAAGGTATCTCCCGGCTTAACCGCCGGGAGCGGATTGAAACCCTTGAGTTGTTGTTGGATTGTTTACAACTTGTTTGTATCTCCCGGCTTAACCGCCGGGAGCGGATTGAAACTGTCGAGGTTCTGGTCTGATGGCGGCGATTAAAAGTATCTCCCGGCTTAACCGCCGGGAGCGGATTGAAACAAGAAAGCAGCATTTACTGTAACTACGGTACATAGTGTATCTCCCGGCTTAACCGCCGGGAGCGGATTGAAACTAGTCACAAGATTAGATTTGAAATAAGTCCAAGAGTATCTCCCGGCTTAACCGCCGGGAGCGGATTGAAACATAAAATAGAAAGAATTGAGGCCCTGCCATGAAAGTATCTCCCGGCTTAACCGCCGGGAGCGGATTGAAACCACCACTATAGAAAGATAAAGTCTTATCACTATGTATCTCCCGGTTTAACCGCCGGGAGCGGATTGAAACATATCTTTCAAGGATAAAGAATAAACTAACTATCGTATCTCCCGGCTTAACCGCCGGGAGCGGATTGAAACCTTCCAGTTGTACAGCGTGCGCTCTTCTACCTTGTATCTCCCAGCTTAACCGCCGGGAGCGGATTGAAACCGTGCGAATCTGGACGGTGCGTATCTGGCTGGTGCGGTATCTCCCGGCTTAACCGCCGGGAGCGGATTGAAACATTTAATGGTGGCACGCGCCGTTCAAACGGACGGTGGTATCTCCCGGCTTAACCGCCGGGAGCGGATTGAAACATCTTACCCGAACCCTTCGGACGGTGGGTTGTACGTATCTCCCGGCTTAACCGCCGGGAGCGGATTGAAACACAAAGCCCGGCATCGGCCTGACGGAAAACGCCGGGTATCTCCCGGCTTAACCGCCGGGAGCGGATTGAAACTTATTGAAAGCCATGCTTATCCACGCCGCACGACCGTATCTCCCGGCTTAACCGCCGGGAGCGGATTGAAACAAATTCCGCATCGATCACAACCCGCTTTAACGGGTATCTCCCGGCTTAACCGCCGGGAGCGGATTGAAACTTTCGCCGTCGCCACGGACGCCGCCGACAGCCGGGTATCTCCCGGCTTAACCGCCGGGAGCGGATTGAAACCGTTTTCACCGGCGTGACCGCGCTGTCGTCCAGAGTATCTCCCGGCTTAACCGCCGGGAGCGGATTGAAACCACGGTCGGCTATGGCCGCATCCAGGTGCTGCCCAATCGTATCTCCCGGCTTAACCGCCGGGAGCGGATTGAAACAGCACACGCTCGCCTTTGTGCAATTCGGCCCGGTAGGTATCTCCCGGCTTAACCGCCGGGAGCGGATTGAAACTTGTCAAGGCTTTGCAGTTCGCTGATCGCGGCATGTATCTCCCGGCTTAACCGCCGGGAGCGGATTGAAACTATATTCTCAGCGGTGCGCGCTATGCGCAGGCCGTATCTCCCGGCTTAACCGCCAGGAGCGGATTGAAACATGTTCAGTTCGTGCGTGCTGATCACGGTCATGCCGTATCTCCCGGCTTAACCGCCGGGAGCGGATTGAAACGCCAGGTCCTATGGCCGTCGAGGCGCCGCCAGGCGGCGTATCTCCCGGCTTAACCGCCGGGAGCGGATTGAAACTATGAAAAAGGAATACAGCTTTTCGGCTCTATTGGTATCTCCCGGCTTAACCGCCGGGAGCGGATTGAAACTGACGAAATGAAAGACAAGGCGGTGCGGGCCGGCGTATCTCCCGGCTTAACCGCCGGGAGCGGATTGAAACACATCGGCCGTCAGCGTGGCCCGATCGGCCGCGTGTATCTCCCGGCTTAACCGCCGGGAGCGGATTGAAACTGATAGGCAGTTTAAATTCATCTGGTCGGATTTTCGTATCTCCCGGCTTAACCGCCGGGAGCGGATTGAAACTAAAATAAGCCAACTACCAACGATGGAGTAATCAAGTATCTCCCGGCTTAACCGCCGGGAGCGGATTGAAACATTGATAAATATTCATCAGACATAAATCATTCAAGTATCTCCCGGCTTAACCGCCGGGAGCGGATTGAAACTTGCGCTAAAGTTTCAGCGTGGAGAGATGGAAAAGAGTATCTCCCGGCTTAACCGCCGGGAGCGGATTGAAACTCATGGAAGGTGCCGCCGATGATCTTCGACAGCAGGTATCTCCCGGCTTAACCGCCGGGAGCGGATTGAAACCGGTGGTAGCTTGGAGAAGTTCCGCGCGTCTACGGTATCTCCCGGCTTAACCGCCGGGAGCGGATTGAAACTCTCCAATCTTCCGTTTCTGGTAGTGGGTTACAATGTATCTCCCGGCTTAACCGCCGGGGGCGGATTGAAACTCCATACGGCCAGAAAGGCCGAACTCGACCACGTGTATCTCCCGGCTTAACCGCCGGGAGCGGATTGAAACTCAACACCACAGTAGTTATTTTCAGCATCATAGTAAGTATCTCCCGGCTTAACCGCCGGGAGCGGATTGAAACAGATCGTCCATGCGTTTTTTGTTCTGGTAGGTCGCCGTATCTCCCGGCTTAACCGCCGGGAGCGGATTGAAACAGCTTGTCGCCGGTTAAGCCAAGCTGTCTAAATCGTATCTCCCGGCTTAACCGCCGGGAGCGGATTGAAACCTCAGTGTCCCGAACCTGTCCGCGCCCATCTTCGTGGTATCTCCCGGCTTAACCGCCGGGAGCGGATTGAAACCAAGACGGCTTTATCATTGGCTTTGAAACTTTGCCAGAGTATCTCCCGGCTTAACCGCCGGGAGCGGATTGAAACCTTTTTGCCCGGGCCTTCCTTCAGAACCGCTAAGATTGTATCTCCCGGCTTAACCGCCGGGAGCGGATTGAAACTTTTATAACAGCAGCAGAGAAACAAGAATCCGACCGTATCTCCCGGCTTAACCGCCGGGAGCGGATTGAAACGCTGGCTTTGGCGGTATTCCATGCCCTATTTGTAGTATCTCCCTTTAGTTAATCCGTCTTCTACAACCATAAATAGCACCATCCCAATTGAACCTAGCTTTCCGTATCCGACACTAAACATTGAATACCATCATATAATAGGCTCCCTTGTGACTGAAACCCAACACCCCTCTCTGGAAACCTTGCTAACAGCCGTGCGCAATTGCCGCGCATGCGAAGAACACCTCCCGCTCGGCCCTCGCCCCGTGCTGCGCGCCGAGGCAACGGCCCGCCTTCTCATCGTGGGACAGGCGCCCGGCACCCGCGTGCATGCGACCGGCATTCCCTGGAATGATCAGAGCGGAGAACGCTTGCGTGCATGGATGGGCATAGACAAGGATGTGTTTTACGATGCCTCGCGCATCGCGATCATCCCCATGGGCTATTGTTATCCGGGACGAGGAAAAAGCGGCGATTTGCCGCCGCGCCGCGAATGCGCGGATTTGTGGCTGAACCGGTTGCTGGCCGAACTGCCCCGGATTGAATTGACGCTGCTCGTCGGCCAATACGCGCAACGCCACTTCCTGGGCAGTCAGCGCAAGCCGTCATTGACGGAAACCGTCCGAAATTGGCAGGCGTATGCGCCGCAGTACCTGCCCTTGCCTCATCCATCGCCGCGCAATACGTTGTGGCTCAAGCGCAATCCCTGGTTTGAGCAACAGCTTCTGCCTGTGCTGCGCACCCGGATCCAAGCGCTTCATGCTGACGAAAAAGTTGAAGCATGATTCTCACCTTCTCGTATTGACTGTGGGCCATTCCACACGCCCTCTGGAAGCCTTTATTGATCTGCTCAAGGCCCACTCGGTGACCCACCTTGTTGACGTGCGCACCGTACCGCGCTCGCGCCGCAATCCGCAATTCAACCGCGACACTTTTTCCGAAGCGCTCGAATCCTCTGGTATCCGCTACACGCATGCCGATGGCCTGGGAGGCTTCCGCCGCACGAGCGCGGAATCACCTAATCAGGGATGGCGGAACGAGGCGTTTCGCGGTTACGCCGATTACATGCAGACTGAGGAATTTGCCGAGCATCTGACTGATCTTATCGAGCAGGCAAAGCAGGAGCGCATCGCGCTGATGTGCGCCGAAGCCGTGCCCTGGCGCTGCCATCGCTCGCTGATCGCCGACGCGCTGCTGATACACGGGATTCGCGTGGAGGAAATCATCAGTGAGACGCGCCGGCAGGCCCACACGCTGACGTCTTTCGCCAAGGTGAACGGTACGGCGATCACTTACCCGCCCTACGAAACCTAAGATTGGATTCTTCCTGAGTCAGAATTAATTTTTTACCGGCAAGATAAAAACCGGTTGTTTTATATCTAATCATCAAGACCCTCTTATTCCATGAACGGCCTCAGTTTTAGTCTGAACGACTGCCGTTCGGAATCAACTGCAAGGAATATTTATGTCGCGACTCAGTGATTACTTCGATTATAAAACGGATGAAAACGGCAACACGTATATGGAAGTCGCCGTCCGCGGCATTGTCTTGCTGCGGCTGGCCGCCACCAATAAAGGCACGGCCTTTACCGAGCAGGAACGCATCGAGCTCGGTCTTGACGGCTTGCTTCCGCCTCAAGTGACCACTCTTGAAATTCAGGTGGACCGGCTGTACGCGAACTTTCGAAGACAACTCGATGATATTTCAAAATATCAGTTCCTTCGCGCCGTGCAGGAACGCTCCGAAGTGCTTTTTTACGCGCTGCTCGAGCGGCACCTGGAAGAGATGGCGCCGATTGTCTACACGCCGACCATTGGCCTGGCGGTTCAGCAATTCAGCAAGATCTATACGACGGCTCGCGGCCTGACTTTGTCCGCCCGAAATATCGGCCGCGTGGAAACCATTCTCGACAACTATCCCTGGCATGATATTCGGATGATCGTCGTCACGGATGCTTCCGCCATCCTCGGCATCGGCGATCAAGGCATGGGCGGGCTGAGCATTTGCATTGGAAAGCTGGCCCTCTACACTGTCGGCGGCGGACTCTGCCCTTTCCAGACCCTGCCGGTCAATCTGGATGTGGGCACGGACCGGACAGAATTGCTTGAAGATCCCCGCTATCTGGGCGTGCACGAAAAACGTCTGCGGGGCCGGGCCTACTTTGAACTGGTGGATACATTCGTCAGCGCCATACAAAAAAAATGGCCGAAAGCCATCATTCAATGGGAGGATTTCGCCAAAAATGTGGCCTTCGACGTATTGCAGAGATACCGGAATCAGATAGCCTGCTTCAACGATGACATTCAGGGCACGGGAGCTGTCGCACTCGCGGGGCTGTTATCGGCTTGCCGTAAAAAAGGCGAATCCCTGTCCGGCCAGATTGTCGTTGTGGTCGGCGCTGGCGCGGGCGGCGTCGGTGTCGCCAGTGCGATTCAGGAGGGCATGGTGCGCGAGGGCCTGAGTCGCGAACAGGCGCGCCGGCAGATATTCGTCATGGACGGGCACGGGCTGGTCGTCGAGAGCATCACGACTGACGCTTACAAGCTTCCGGTCGCGCAATTCGCGGACGTTTATGAGAACTGGCCGATAAGCGGCGAGATCCCCACGCTCATGGAGGTCGTGAGTTTCGCAAAACCCACCGTCCTGATCGGGCTTTCCGGCATGCCGGGGTTATTCAATGAGCCTATCATCAAAGCCATGGCCAAGCACAGTCGGCAACCTGTCATCTTCCCGCTGTCGAATCCGACAGCTAACTGTGAAGCCATTCCGGAAGATATTTTTGCCTGGACGCAAGGGCAAGCCATAGTGGCCACGGGCAGCCCATTTGCCGATGTTGAATATGGCGACCATAGCTACCCTGTCGGCCAGGGAAATAATGCCTTTATCTTTCCCGGCCTGGGTTTTGCCGCCGTCTTGGGCGAATGCTCCCGGATCAGCGACGCCATGGTGCTTGAATCCGCTTACGCACTGGCCGATTACACGGCGGAGCATTACCTTGCGGCCGGCCAGATTTATCCGCCTATCGCGGACCTGCGGAAAGTCAGCGTCGTCGTTGCGACGCGCGTTCTTTCCAAGGCGCTTGAAGACGGCTCATCCACCCATCAGGACCTCAAGGGAGCCGATCTTGAAGCCTATGTGCGCGCCAGATTCTGGCAGGCCGAACATCTGCCGTTCACCTACTCGCCTCCGAATAAATAAGAGCTTCACGTCCTTCGAACGAGGAAATTTTCATAACATTGGGGTGTTGACAAACAACTTCCAGTCATGAAAAGCGCCGTCTTCCCAGTCCCGCCCAATGCTTACCATCACCGGGGAACTCGGCGTTAGAAAAATGCTGTACTTTGCAAATAAGAATGATTATCATTTGTAAAAAACGAGGGCCTGCTAATGAAATTCTTATTTTCTTTTTTTAGACCACCCCCAACTGTGAAGCTGGAAATCGATCCGCAATGTCTGGCCTCTTTAATGGAGAGAGGCCAAATTCATGCCACGGATTTCAGGTGCCTGGACCTCGGCTCGAAACAAATCGTCTGGAAAATGCTGCTGTCGCTTGCCAAGTCGAAAGTCGACAAAGGCGTCAAGTCGCTGTAAAGCCAATGAAATTGCCTGATATGGCTGAATAATTTCTTAATCTAAACGCTCAAAGGACCCAAGCTTATGACTAAAAAGCCCTGTACCCATGAATACCTCGCGACAAGCGACACCGGCACAGTCTTGATGTGCCGGGAATGCGGAATGGTGTATCTGCATATGCAAAACATGTCGCTGCGTTTTGATGTGAAACAATTTTCGCAATTCGCTGCGATGATGGCGGAAGCATCGAAAAAAATTGACGAAGAGCCCGCTGAAAAACCGCGCCGGCGTCCGACGCTTACTTTGGTTCATTGAGGCTCGCCATTCTCGGCACGTCTTGAGGCATCGTCCTGTGCTGTGAAAGCGCGGGGGCTAAAACCATTGTCGCCATGACTCATGAGGCTATCGTCCAGGGTTTTATGCTGTCTATCGGGTTACCGCGAAAAATCCAAGACGGTTCCCTCAAGGCCAATCGCCAAGTGGCCGATCCCGGCGGCGCACCGCCTTGTCGTCACATCGATGCGAATTTTCTGCCATCGGTGCCGAGGCGCCCAGGGCTTTAATGCTCTGGTCAAGAACGAAAACCAGGGCTTGCCAGGGAAAAGTCGAGGACAAGCTGCGCGGCGCCGCCGTATCCACTTTCCGAACGGTTGAAAAGGCCTCAGTGAATCCTGCCGCAACCTCTGAAGGCTTGCTCCGCATTTTGGGCGGTAGACTAACTGAATCCGCGTGCGGGTCAAGGAAGGCTTGCGCGATATCGAAAACCCGCAAAAACTCGGATACAAGCCGAGCGGACTGATCACCGCCTTAATCGCCTTCGCGCTTTGGCTCGTCGGCCTCAACCTAAAAGGTCTCGCTACTGAGCGGCAGATCAAGGTCAATAGTCGCCAAAAGCACTCACCCTATTCGGCTATTTTTCTCGGCCGGATAGTGATTCGAGCTGGCGCCGGCCTATTTAAGTTTCACGCCAGTGCTGTCATTCGGCTATTTCAATACACTGGAAAGATAATAATTCGTGGGGATGTTTCAGGAAATAATCCTAATTTTTTATTGTTGATAATGATTCTCATTATTGTTAGCATTATCCGCAGGCATTATTCGGATTGCTTCATACCACTATGGGATTACCTCTTTATAGTCAGGTTTTGAGCCATGCCTTCTCCAAACGAACAACGATAACAACAACTGCATTCTCAGGGAGCTACATCATGAAACACGCGGCTACTCGCATGGCGATCACCTTAGCCGGAAGCACTTATCTAACCCCATTCGCACTGGCTGCCGCGGAGCCGGATCAGGAGCCTGCTGTATTGGAAGAAATGACAGTCGAAGGAGACTGGCTGGGAGTGCCAACCAAGGATAATGTCCGCACCTATCCCGGCGGACGTTCCGTAGTTACCGACACTGACTTGCAGCAAGCCGGCGCCCGCACATTGGAAGATGCCTTGCGCCTGGTGCCGGGCGTCCGTGCCCAGGATGAAACCGGTACCGGCATTCTGCCGAATATCGGCGTACGCGGACTGGATCCCCGGCGCAGCACCCGCACGCTGGTGCTGGTCGATGGCATTCCTATCGCCCTGGCCCCTTACGGACAGACAGGCCTGTCCATGTTTCCCCTGACCATGCAAACGGTAGAAAGCATCGACGTGGCGCGCGGCGGGGCGGCCGTGCGCTACGGGCCGAACAACGTGGGCGGCGTCATCAACTTCATCAGCAAAGCAATCCCGGATCAGTTCAGCGCCACCGCGCGAGAAGCGTTGACGATTTCCACCGATACCGGCAACGTGCTGACCGATACCTATCTGCGCGCCGGCGGTTTCGTGAACGACAATCTGGGCCTGCAATTCCAGGCCAATACCGTGCTGGGCGATTCGACTCGCGCCCATTCGGCAACGGAAGTGGAAAACCTGGCGCTCGATGCCCATTGGTTCATTACCGACAACGCTTTCATCAAGGCCGGCATCCAGTATTACAACACCGATACCGAACTGCCGGGCAGCCTGTCGCCCCAGGCCTACGAACAGGACCGCTTCCAGTCGCAGCGGCCGTACGACAAATTCCAGGGCGATACCATCCGGGGCCATTTGGTCTATGACCAGAATTTCGATCTTTTCGACAATCCCGCAGAATTCAACTGGACCAATTTCGCCCATACCAGCGACCGCGAATTCACCGTCGGCTGTGAGCTGAACGCTGCAGCGACCTCTTGCAACCTCGATCCGTCCAAGCCATCCAACGGCGTACAGACCAGCCCGCGCACCTTCACCGTCTTCGGCACGGAGCCTCGTCTGACCGTAAGCGCCCAGACCGGCTGGCTGAACCACAAGTTCACGCTGGGCGGGCGTTATGTCAACGAAGATGTCGAGCAGGGCGTCGACCGGTATCGCCTGAACACTGCCGGCGTCATCACTGCCCAGGATTTCCATTTCGGCACCGATGCCTTCGCTCTCTATGCCAGCGATACCTTGAGCGTCTGGGACGAACGGCTCAGCGTCACGCCGGGCTTGCGTGCCGAATGGATCGAACAAACCAGCCACAACAGGTTGAGAGACATTGTCGTCGACAGCCACAGCAACGAGCTATTGCCCGGCGTCGATGTGGGCTTCCACCTGTGGCCGGATAAAGTCTTCCTGTTCGGCAACGTGCACAAATCCTTGCAGCCCGTACAATTCACCCAGATTACCCTGGAAGGCGATACCGGTATCGAAAAGGCCTGGAACTATGAAGCCGGCTTGCGCATATCGCCGGTACCGGAACTCGACGCTACATTTACTTATTTCCGTTTCGACTTCGACAACCAGATCGTCGGCGTCGTGGAAAACGGCACCACCAAATTCCGCAACCTCGGCCAGGCCGAACATCAAGGCTACGAAACCGAACTGGACTGGCGCCCGCCTTTCCTGGCCGGACTCGATCTCAAGGCGGGCTACACCTATGTGGATACGCAGCAGCTCAATGACCTGTTCAGCGGTACGTCGCAGGTCGCGTTTAAAGGCAACGAGGTGCCGTTCAGTTCGCATCATCAAATCACCCTGCAAGGCAACTACCGGATCGACACGATCAATTTCAACGTCAACGGCTCGTACCTGAGTTCCGCCTACACCGATGCGGCCAACACCGAACTGGAAAGCGCCAATGGCGACCGGGGCAAAATACCGGACTACTGGCTGTGGAATGCCCAGATTACGAAGGACTTCCGCCTGGACAAGACCAACCTGCGGGTCGGGCTTGCCGGCAACAACCTGTTCAACGCGAACTATTACTTCCGCGGCGTGGATACCAGCCTCGGCCGAATGCCGGGACCGGGCCGCTCCGTCATGCTCAGTCTGCAAATGGATATATAAGGAAAAAATATGCATAACCAAGAATTGATTCTGCTGACCCATGTCCCGACTGAATCGGTCAACGAAGGCTTCCTGCCGGCGGCGCGCCGCCTCGGCCTGTCGCCGATGCTGTTGACCGACCAGGCCGAAGCGCACCGCCAGTACTTCAGCCAGAGCGGGCTGCCGGCCTATCCGGACGCCATCATCGCCTGCGACGTGTTCAATCCGCTCGCGGTCATCGAGGCGATCAGCCGGCGCGGACACAAGCCGGCGGCGGTTTTTTCCAACAGCGATCACCTGCAAACCAGCACCGCCATCGCCGCCGAATACTTCGGACTGCCCGGCAAGGACTGGCGCGTGGCATACCGTGCCAAGAACAAGGCCGAAATGCGCGCTTACCTGGCCGAGCAAGGCATCGAAACGGTACGGCACGCCGTGGCATGGACGCCGGACAGCTTGGCGCAGGCCGCGGCCAGCGTCTCCCTCCCTTGCGTCGTCAAACCGCGCGAAGGAGTCGCCAGCCAGGAAGTCGGCCTGGCGCGGGATTACGCCGAACTCGCCGCCCATTGCCAGGCCGTCTGGCAAGCCCGCCCCGGCCAGGTCATGCTGCTGGAGGAATATATCGTAGGGCCCTTGTGCACATTGGAAACACTGGGCGATGGCAAAGGATTGCGCGCGCTGGGCGGATTCCGCGTACATCTGTCGGCGCCGCCGCATTTCGTCGAGCTGGAAGCCGAGTGGAGCAGCGAACTGGCGGAGCAGCACGAGGTATTGAACCAGATCGCCCGTTTCGGCATCGGCTTCGGCGCCTGCCACACCGAATTCGTACTGACGCCCCAGGGGCCGCGCCTGATCGAGATCAATTACCGCTGTATCGGCGACCGGCGCGATTTTCTGCTGGAGCAGACGCTGGGCATCCCGCTGTTTGAAACCGTGCTGCGGCTGCACCTGGGCGAATCGCTGCCCGCCCTGTCATTGGCGCTGCGCGCGGCCACGATCCGTTATCTCACCCCCTCGGCGGAGGGCCGGATCATCAGCGCTCCCGCCCCTTTCAGCCATAGCGGCACGACAGTCGACATCGGCCTTCGCGTGCTGCGCCGAGCCGGCGAAACGGTGGCGATCACGCATTCCAACAAGGACTATTTGGGCATTCTGACCGGCGTCGGCACGAGTGCGGATGCGGTACGCCAGGTGCTGGCGCAAGCCAGCGGCGACTTGGTCTGGGAGATCCGCCCATGACCAATCAGCAGGCCTATATTTGTCGGCGCGTCGTCGATGCGCTGCTGCGGGAAGATGTCAGGGAAACAGTAAGCCGGGGCCGCATTGTCCCGGCGGCTGACATGCCCTTGTCCGACCTGCCGGTGCAACCCGGCCACTGGCTCGCCGTCGACCATCTGGGGGATGGCTGCCTGTGGATTCCGGTCCGGCCTTGCGCCTTCATGCAGGCATGGGCGCTCCATGATCTGCCGCTGCTCTGGCAAGACGGCGACGGCTATCGCCGGCTGGACGATATCATTGCCATTCTGGCCCTGTTCCGGCAAGGACTGGATCAAGCCTCGGCTGCGCACTTCGACGACTACGCCCAGGAATGCCTGACCGCCGTCGAGCAAAGCGCCCTGTGCGCACAAGAGCGGCAGCGTTATTTTGCCGAAGCAAATCGTGCCGGCCTATATGCGGGGCTCAGCCCGCGCTGGCAGGAACGGCAGTTGCACTATGAGCGTCTGGCCGCATTTCTCGATCACCCCTTATATCCCACGGCGCGCGCAAAGCTGGGTTTGTCCCAAGAGGATCTCGCCGCCTACGGCCCCGAATTCCAGCGCCCCTTTCAGCTACGCTGGCTGGCCGTAGCCAAGGCTAGCCATTTCGGCCCGGAAGCTAAGGCAAGCCTGCAAGGCCTCTGCCCCAGCTTTGAAGAAATCGGGCTCGATGCCCGGCTGAGCAGCGATTACACCCTGTTGCCGGTCCACCCTTTGTCCTCCCGGCAACACTTCGATAACCTGGCCGAAGCGCACTGCTTGCAGGGCAAGTTCCTGCTGGCGCCCAAATCTCATCTGGAAGTCCTGCCCACCTTATCCGTACGCACACTGGCCGTAATGGACAGGCCGGGGCTGCACATCAAACTGCCCATGGCCATGCGCACCTTGGGCGGCAAAAACATACGCACCATCAAGCCCAGCACCATCGCCGACGGCCATGCCGTACAGAGCCTGCTAGGCCGAATAGCGGCCCAGGACGCGGACATCGCCGGCCGTCTGCTGTTGACCGATGAAAGCATGGGCGCCCATATCAATCACTTGCCCGAACTGGGTTACATCCTGAGACGCTATCCGGCCGGACTGGAGCAAGCCACGGTAGTACCGGTAGCGGGCCTGCTCGCGGAAACGCCCCAAGGCCGGCTGGTGGCTGAAGAGTTGGCGCAGTATTTTTTTGCCGGCCGGCTCGAGGATTTTCTCGCCGCCTATCTGGAGACGACGCTGCGCACTCATTTGGTCTTATGGCTGCGTTACGGCATCGCCCTGGAATCCAACCAGCAAAACTCCATGCTGGTGCTTGGCGCCAAAGAGCCAACCTTGCGCCTGCTGCTCAAGGACAACGACGCGTCGCGCATCCACGGCGTCCGTCTCGCCGCCCGCTGGCCGACGCTGGCGGCGTTCGTGGACGGCTTGCAGGACCGTCGCATCGTAGTGGACGACGAGTTGCCTCTGGCGCAGATGTTCACGACCATCACCCTGCAACTCAACGTGGCCGTCCTGATTGAAGGCTTGGCCGAACCTGGCTTCTTGAGCCGCCGGCAGCTCTACGGCTACGTGCGCGACAAGATAGCGGCTTTGCTCACGGAATTGGCTAGGTGCGGGGAAGATACCGATTTGGCGCGACGCATCCTGCTGGAAGACGACCGGCAGTACGTCAAATACCTGCTCACGGCCGCCAGCCTGAAGCCGAAAGCCGCAACGGGCGCCGCCGACGTCAACAAGTTCTACGGCAAAAGCGGCCCCAACTTCCTCAAGGAAAGCGTATGAGCCCCGCCCAGCGCCGCATGGTGATGGCGGTCATGTTCTGCCACTTCATCGCGGCTTTCGCCGCCCTCGGCATGCCGCCTTTCTTCGCCCTGATCCTCAGCGAGTCGCTGCACAGCAGCGACACTTACCTGGCCGGCTGGCTCTACGTGGTGCCGACGATTTTCACGGCGCTGTCCAGCCCCTGGTGGGGCATATGGGCCGACCGCATCGGCAAGAAGATCTCGCTGCTGCGCGCGCAGTTGGGATTGTCGGTCAGTTTCCTGCTGGCCGGCTACAGCGACAGTACGGGGTTATTCTTTCTGGCTCTGGCTTTGCAGGGCATGCTCGGCGGCACCTTTGCCGCTTCCAATGCTTATCTGGCGACCATGGCCAGCGGCCCCGCCCTCGCCCGCGGCCTGACGCTGATGCAAGGCTCCGCGCGTGCGGCCCTGGTGGCGGCGCCCGCCGTGCTGGGGTGGTTCGCCGCCTCGGTTCCGCCGATAGAACTCTACCGCTACCTGGCCTTGCTGCCGCTGGCGGCGGCCGTGCTGCTTTGGGTGCTGCCCGAACCGGCGCCGGGCCCGTCCGTTGATGAGCGGTCCCAAAATACCGATGCCCGCCCACTGCGGCTGTCGGCAAACCACATTTACGCGCTGCAATTTGCCTTCGTGTTCGCCACTGTCGCCACCTTTCCCTACTTCGTCCCTTACGCCCAAGGCCTGGAGTCCGTTTCTGTCGGACTGGCCGGCCTGCTGTTCGGCGTGCCGAACCTGCTGTATCTGGCCACGGCCGGCGTCCTGTCCAGCCGTTTCGGACAGCGGCTGTCGCTGGCGTGGGTATTCCTGTTGATGGCCGCCGCCCTGTTCGGCCAGGCCCAGACCCAAAGCCTGACGGGCCTGATCCTGTGGCGGGTACTGATGGGATTGGCCATGACCGGCGGCTTTATCGGGCTGCATGCCCTGATCGCGGCGCTGGTGCGCGAAGGCCATGCCGGACGCACTTTCGGCTGGCTGGAAAGCGGCTCGAAGTGGGGCGCGGTAGCGGCCGGCCTGACCGCCGGGGTCATGGTGGACAGGTTTGGCCTAAAGACACCTTTTTTACTCGGCGCCGGCATTATGGCCGCTGCCGCCGGCTGGCTGGCGGTTTCAGGCTTTTGCCGCCGGCGCCTTGAAAATATCTGACACTCTGGAGAGAAATCATGGGAAATCAAGCTCTGCAAACTTTTTATCAGACTTGTTCGGCCGAGGATCAGGCCGGTCAGCGCAGTCTGGAGACATTGCTCAATTGTTATTGCCGGGAAGTCGCCGGCCCGGCCGGCCAGATCAGTATCGGCCCCTTGTTCGGCCAGGGCGATTGGCCCATGGCGTTGCGGATGGCATTGGGGCAAGGCAGCGGAAAGGCCATGCACATCCTGCTGCCGCACAGCGGGGAGCGGCTGCTGGCGGCGGTCGACCAGGCATCGCCCACCGGCAACTACCGTTATCGCTCGCCTTTCTACCACAAGTCGCCGGGCCGGCCCTGGGCGCCTTTGGAATGGCGCACGCTGGCGACGCTGCTGCTGCGCGATCTGGCTGCCCAGCATGATGTACCGTTCAATGAGGAGCTGCTGGAACAAATCCGCGACAGCGTCGCCGTGACCGGCGCGATTCTTGCCGAGCCGCAGCCGGCCGCCCCCGGCGACGCCTTGGCGGCCTATCTGGATTCCGAGCAGTCGCTGGCATTCGGCCACCCGTTCCATCCGGCCCCGAAGAGCCGGCAAGGCTTCTCGGCTGCGGATGTGCGGCGCTACGCACCGGAACTGCGCGCCAGCTTCCCGCTGCATTATTTTGCCGTGCGCCGCGAACACTGGCTCCAGAATTCATTGCTGCCGGCATCCGCCGATGCCCTGCTGGCCGCCCAGGCGCCCGCCGGCCTGCAAGCGGACGACGATTTCGCCCTGCTGCCGGCGCATCCCTGGCAGGCGCGCTATTTATTGTCCCTGCCGGCCGTGCGGGCGGCCATCGAACAGGACCGGCTGCGCGACTTGGGTCCGCAAGGGCCGGCCTATTTTGCCACCTCGTCGATACGTACCCTGTTCCATCCGGACAACCCCTATTTTTACAAGTGCTCCCTGCAGGTGCGCATTACCAACTGCGTGCGCAAGAATGCCGTCTACGAACTGGAGGGGGCGCTGCAAGTCACGCGCATCCTACGGACTGTCTGGCCTCGCCTGGCGGCGCAATTCCCTACCCTGCGGGTGCTGGAGGAGCCGGCCTACGCGTCGGTGCGGCTGGGCGGCGGTGAAACCCAGGCCGAGCGGGAAGCGGCGGAAGGCTTCGGCCTGATCCTGCGCCAGGGCCTGGACCCGACAGATACCGGAGTGACGCCGCTGCTCGCCGGCTCGCTGTTCGGCAATCATACGCGTGGCCAGGCGCGCCTGGCGGACATCGTGGGCAGGCTGGCGCAAAGGCAGGCCGCGCCATGGAATACAATAACCGAAGACTGGTTCTCGGCCTATGTGGAACAACTGCTGCCGCCGGTGCTGCATTGCTTTTTCGACCACGGCATCGTCTTCGAACCGCATCTCCAGAACGTGCTGCTCGGCTTGACCGGAGGCTGGCCCAGCCACGTCTGGCTGCGCGATTTCGAGGGCGTCAAACTGGTCACGGGGCGATTCCATGCCGCTTCTCTCGATACGACCGACGCCAGGGTGCGGCAGGCGCTGTTTTACAGCGACGATCAAGGCTGGAACCGTATCGCTTACTGCCTGCTGGTCAACAACTTCTGCGAGGCCGTGGCCCAGTTGAGCGCTTTGCAACCTTCCCTGGAACCACGCCTGTGGCGTATCGTCGGACACCAACTGCACCGCTACCTGGCCCAGCACGGCAACCCGAATGCGGCACGGCGCATCAACGCCCTGCTGGCCGGCGCGCCCTTCCCGGCCAAGGCCAACCTGATCAACCGCTTCTACAAGCGCCCCGATCGCGACGCCACTTATCTGCCATTGCCTAGCCCATTGGCCTACCTGGGGGACATCTGACATGGACGGACCATCAATTCACCTGGCGGAAGCCGCTAGGTGCGCCTGCACCGATGAGCCATTGTGCGCCTATATCTACGATCTGGACGCACTGGACCGGCACGCCGCCGGTCTGGCCGCTTCACTGCCGGACAATTGCGAACTGTTTTATGCCGTCAAGGCCAATTCCGATCTGCCGATCCTGCAAACCCTGGCCCCTCGCGTGCACGGTTTCGAGGTCGCATCAGGCGGCGAATTAGCCTGGGTGCGCAGTCATTTCCCGGATAGACCGGTGATTTTCGGCGGGCCCGGCAAGCTCGATACGGAGCTGGCCGCAGCCCTGGAACTCGGCGTGGAATTGCTGCATGTGGAAAGCCCGGGCGAGTTGCGGCGGCTCGCCTGGCTGGCCCGATGCGCGGACCGGCAGGTCGAGATACTGCTGCGCATCAATCTGGCCCTGGACGGCGCGCCGGCCACCACCCTGACCATGGGCGGGCGGGCCACGCAGTTCGGCATGGAGTCCGGCCAGCTGCCCGAATGCCTGGCATGGCTGGCGCAACACCGGGAAATCCGTCTGCGTGGCTTCCATTTCCATCTGATGTCCCATCAGCTGGACGCTAGAGCGCATCTGGCGTTGCTCGCGCGCTATTTCCGGCAGGCACGGCAGTGGCGCGAGCAATTCGGGCTTGCCGTCAGCCACATCAATGTAGGCGGAGGCATCGGCATCAATTACCGCGAGCCCGGCCGGCAATTCGACTGGCCGGCGTTCAGCGCCGGCCTGGCGGCCTTAATAAAAAGCGAAAACATGGCGGACTGGCGCATCCGCTTCGAACTTGGCCGCTATATGACGGCGGCCTGCGGCTATTACGCCATGCAGGTGCTGGATATCAAGCAATGCTTCGGGCGCCACTTCGTGGTCGGCCGCGGCGGCACGCATCATTTCCGCACGCCCTACGCACAAGGCCACAGCCACCCGTTTTTCGTGTTGCCGCAGGAGCGCTGGCCCTATCCGTTCCCCCGTCCCAGTGTGGAACAGGTCCAGGTCACCGTAGTGGGCCAGCTCTGCACGCCGAAAGACGTATTGGCCAGTGATGCTCTAGTGGAACGGGTGCGGGTCGGCGACCTGCTGATCTTCCCCTATGCCGGCGCTTATGCCTGGCATATCTCCCACCATGATTTTCTGCGCCACCCGCACCCGCAGCACATCTATTTATTCTCACAGGAGCTATCCCATGCTGCAGACCAATAAGCTGAAACACGCCCTGCGTAACGGCCAGACGGTATACGGGCTGCTGAATTCCGTACCGGCGCCCTTGCTGGTGGAGATGATAGGCTATGCCGGCTACGACTTCGTCATTCTGGATCTGGAACACGTGAACGCTAATCCGGAAACCCTGGAAAACATGATCCGGGCGGCGGAGTGCGCCGGGCTGACCGCTTTGGTGCGCATGCCCGGCATGGATGCCAATGCGATTCTGCGCGCCCTGGACAGCGGCGCGCAAGGCATCGTCGTGCCTCACGTGCAAAGCCGCGCCGAGGCGGAAGCGGCCGTCAGCGCCAGCCGCTACCATCCGCTGGGCCGGCGCGGCATCAGCGGCGGCCGCACGACGGGCTTCGGCCGCCTGGACCTGCCGACTTATTTCGAGCGGGCCAATGCCGAGCTGCTGGTCGCAGTCATGATCGAGGACCGCGCCGGCGTGGAGAACATCGACGCCATCGTTTCCGTGCCGGGCATCGATCTGGTGCTGGAGGGGGCGATCGACCTGTCCCAGTCTTACGGCGTGCCCGGCCAGGCCCAGCATCCGGACGTGCAGGCCGCCATCCTGGCCATCGCCGATGCCTGCCGCAAACACAACGTGCCGTTCTGTGCCATGCCGCGTCTGCCGGAACAGGGCGAATACTGGCGCCGGCGCGGCGTTCACGCCTTCCTGCTGGGCGATGACCGAGGCGTCGCCTTCCGGGCCTTCAAGGCGCACCTGCAAGACCGGAAAGTTCAATCAACTGCTGATATGAATGAATAGAACAAATTTTCGCGCGTCCTGTCCAATCTGGTATTTTAAAGAGGAAGGTAACGGCCATGGCAACACATCATGCGGTTCCCGGGGAAATTGTCGACCTTGCCAGCTGGGCTGATGATCTGCCCAATGAAAAAACCAAGGTCATCGTAAAAACAGATGCGATGGAACTGGCGCGTCTTGTCTTGCCCAAAGGCAAGGAGTACCCCAGTCACCAGGTGCCTGGGGCTATCGTCGTCCATTGCGTTCAAGGAAAGATTGAGTTCACTGCCATGGGCGGGACGCAAGAGCTGCATGCCGGCCAACTGCTCTATCTCATGCCGGGGGAGCCGCATTCGCTCAGAGGCGTGGAGGATGCGATCATCCTGCTGACCATCCTGCTTACGAGCTGATATCGCTACTGCGGGGTTCTTCATCCACGGGAGATCCGCTGATGAGCTTTCGCCCCGTGAACATGGCGGAAATAATGCCGCCGTCTTCCCTTAACTCGGTGATGATCACCGCCGCCACATGCAATATGACGATGGCAATCAGTATATAAAAGCCATATAAATGCGTCACTGCGACGGGTTTCCGGTAAGCCCGCATGGCTTCATAAGCGGCCGCGTCATACATCCCGGGCGCATAGGGCACCAGCGTATCCGGAGCCACGCCGGGCGCGGCCACCCATTGCGCGATCCAATGCCCGATGGGCGGCTGGAACAGGTCCGTACCCGCCAGCACCAGGCCGGTGACTGCTTGCGTGGCAAGCAGCAGAAGCATTGCGGTTACCGACAACCGGCCTATCGGATTGTGGCCCAGGTATTGTTCGGGCCGCCTAGTGAAGAAAGCCCCGGCATAGCGGCGCAGCGCCTGGACATAGCCCTTGCCGCCGGGCAGGATAGAACGCCACCTCGCATAACGGTTGCCCCAAAAAGCCCATACGATGCGCCAGAGCAGATTGAGCGCGAAGACATAGCCGATCCAGGCGTGAACGGTTTTAAGCGTCACCTTGCCGGCATTATGCACTCCAAGATCGCCGGCGTTGAGAATCACAAGCCCCACACCCGCCAGGGCGGTAACGCAAAGCACGTTGATCCAGTGAAACCAGCGGGTACCAGCATCCCATACTCCATAATATTTCAATTCCGACATACCAATTCTCTACTTTCTATTCCGGGATTCATCCGCAATTACCCCCTGCGGACGACAGTTGATTTGTTATCGTTTTTTATATAAACAATGAGCTATTATCCCGTTTCGCGTCGGCATACGCCAGCCATGCCCGATTGCCAAATGTGAACCGGTTTCTATCAATCGGGCATGATTTGGATGGCCTCCTGGCCAGTAGAGGGCATCAAGCGGTGTTTGCTGCCCGACCTTTAGCCTATTCAACGAAACAGACTGGAGCCAAACTCAATGCTGGAAATAATTCACATCCCCGTCCTGAACGATAATTACATTTATCTGATCCACGACCCCGCATCCGGTGAAACGGCCGCTGTGGACCCGGCCCTCGCCCAACCGGTTCTGGATGTCCTGCATGAAAAAGGCTGGCGCCTGAAATACGTTCTGAACACGCATCACCACGGCGACCATGTCGGCGGCAATCTGGAATTGAAGGAAAAAACCGGCTGCACGATCATCGCCGGGCATTTCGACAAGGATCGCATCCCCGGCATCGATATGGCTGTCAATGAAGGTGACCGGATCGCGCTCGGCCGACATGCGGCCGACGTTATTTTCACGCCCGGCCATACCAGCGGCCATGTGGTTTATCATTTCGCCGAAGACGATGCGCTGTTTTGCGGAGATACGTTATTCGTGATGGGGTGCGGCCGCCTGTTTGAAGGCACGGCCGAGCAGATGTGGCATTCGCTGCAAAAACTGAAAGCCCTGCCCGCTTCCACGCGCATTTTTTGCGCGCATGAATACACGCAAACCAACGGCCGGTTCGCTTTAAGTGTGGAGCCTGACAACCGGCAGTTAATGCAACGGATGGACGAGGTCAATCAATTGCGGGCAAGGCAACTGCCAACCGTACCTTCAACCATGGAGCAGGAACTTGCGACCAATCCTTTTTTCAGGGAAGACAGCCCGGCGCTGCAAAAAACCATCGGCATGTCGGGCGAGACACCGGCGCGGGTGTTCGCGAAGACCCGAAAATTGAAAGATCAATTTTAAAGCTCGGGATTGCAGGACAATCGCGCTCTATTGAAACTTCCGCCGGATGGGTTTTTTAAACCCGTCCGAACGTTTTTAGTCGCGATGAATACCCAAAGGGCATAAAGGCATCGCTCCCACGAGGACTCACTGATATCGGGATGTTATCTTGAATCCAATGCCAAATTTATTACAAGATATCAGGACTTACGCAAACCTGTGGGGGCGACTTCGCCTAAAGCGCCTACTGTTGGCAGTCGCCCATTTCAGGTCCAAGAGGCGACTACCCTAAAGGGCATAAATAAAGTCGCCCCCACAGGTTTGAGAACCGCTTGTTTCGACGGTTGAACAGACAAACTGCGTAAGTCCTGGATATAACACACAGCTCAATGCGGCCGCCTATCTCCGAGATTCAATCAGTCGGCCAGTAGAATGACAGCGAGGCTCTCTTCCCAGCGCCTACCCTCGCTTTCTGGCGCATGACCCTCCCGTCTTTCTCGGCGAGGACGGTATAATTGCCGGGCTTGAGCCTGGCAAAAAGAAAAGGGCCGTCGGCTACGGTTTCAACAACCGTGTTGCCCTGAGCATCGGCGATGCGCACATTGACGTCGGCGAGAAAGTCGCCTGTTCCTTTAGCGGCGAACAACAGGTTCAAATTGTAATCGCTTTTCATGGCTTCCATGGCGTAACGCTCGCTCTCGCCAATGCCGCCGCTGACGAATGTCACGTCGCCCTGTGTCTGGGGTTCGGGCCAGTCTTCTTGTGCAAACGCTTGCAGGCTGAATAGAATGCCGGGAAAAACCAGCGCGTAAAGTAACCGTTTCATCACTATTCTCCTTGATCTTTTGAAAATGCAGCGTATGAGCATTAAGTCTAATTCATAAGGAAAAATATTTTTTCAGATATAACGGATTTACGTCCGGCTGTCTGCTCGGTAACGTACAAACCGCGGGCAGATACCGAAATCGAATTTTTCGGCCCGGCGACATTTCATAAGCCTTGATGACGGCATGGGACAGATTGCCTTTGGCCAGGGTACTTCCCGAAAAACTGAACTCATTGAAAATACGATTGGCGCAGGTTGGTCAAGGACTGACAAAATAATTCGTTTTATAACGGAAACAATCCGTTTTTTATTGTCATAAATCATCGATAGACTGTCATCATATTGAACACGAATAATTGCCGTGAAGTGAGTGCAATTTCGAATGCGTAAAAATTCGACGCAGAACCGGAGGTAAGCCATGGCATCAGTTGTACCCGACGTTGTTTTCAAAACCCGCGTCCGCGACGAAAGTGTCGGAGGCGATAATCCTTTTCGCTGGCAGGACGTCACTACGGATGACGTTTTCGCAGGCAAAAAAATCGTGTTGTTCGCATTGCCGGGCGCCTTTACGCCAGTCTGCTCCAACGCGCATTTGCCGGGCTACGACGCCAGATACCAGGACATAATCGATCAGGGAGTGGATGAAGTGTACTGTTTAAGCGTCAACGATGCCTTTACCATGTATCAGTGGGCCAAGCATCTGGGTATCAAGCATGTAAAAATGCTGCCTGACGGCAATGGAGACTTTACCCGAGGCATGGACATGCTGGTCAGGAAAGAAAACCTGGGGTTCGGCGGCCGCTCGTGGCGTTACTCCATGCTGGTCGATGACAAAAAAATCGTCAAGCTGTTCTGCGAAGACGGAAAAATCGATAATTGCCCGGATGACCCGTTCACGGTCAGCGACGCCGATACGATGCTCGCCTATTTAAAGCAACAGCAATCCGAAGCGCGGGCGTAACCAGAACACTGGCCATAGGGTAGGCAACGCGTACCTTGCCGGAACCCATTAGCGGATCAACCCGGCATCTTTCTCGACAAAAGCCTTTTAAGATCGTAGTGATAAATAAAGCCCGGCAGAGCAAAAACCAAAAACAGGCACAAGGTTGTGACATAAAACTCCCAGCCCTGGGCATGCCGGGTGCCGGTCAGCTTATATTCGAGAGCGACGGATAGTCCGCCTGCCAGCGCATACATGACCAGCCATTCCAGCCAGCGCAGCCAGACGCTTTTGTCCCGGTTGAAGACCAGCAGAAAACGGTCGCTGAGCCACGGCATATTGGCCGCGGCGAAGGCGACCAATATCAGGAAGCCGTAAAGTCCCGCCGGCGCCATCAGCCTTTCGGCCGCATGTGCGGGAACAGCAGGACATCGCGGATGGACGGCGCGTCCGTGAACAGCATGACCAGACGGTCGATGCCGATGCCCTCGCCCGCGGTCGGCGGCATGCCGTGCTCCAGCGCGACGATGTAATCGGCGTCGAAGTGCATGGCTTCATCGTCGCCGGCCTCTTTTTCCTCGACCTGTTTCTGGAAGCGCGCCGCCTGGTCCTCGGCGTCGTTGAGCTCGGTAAAGCCGTTGGCGATCTCGCGGCCGCCGACGAAGAACTCGAAGCGGTCCGTGACATGCGGATCATCGTCATTGCGCCGTGCAAGAGGCGACACTTCCACCGGATAGGCCGTGATGAAAGTCGGATTCATCAGGCGGTGCTCGACGGTTTTCTCGAAAATCTCGATCTGTATCTTGCCCAGCCCGTAACTGTCCTTGACCGGGATTTTCAATTTTTCCGCGGCTTTGGCCGCCGCCTCGCGGTTATCGATATCGGCCGGCGTCAAACCGGGATTGAAGTGCAGGATCGAGTCGAACACGGTCATGCGGTCGAACGGCTTGCCGAAATCGTACTGCTCGCCCTGATAGGTGATGACCGTCTGGCCCAACACGTCTTCGGCCAGGCCGCGCAGCATGGCTTCTGTCAAATCCATCAGGTCGTGGTATTCGGCATAGGCCTGATAGAACTCCAGCATGGTGAATTCGGGATTGTGCCGGGTCGACAAGCCTTCGTTGCGGAAGTTGCGGTTGATTTCAAACACGCGTTCGAAGCCGCCGACGACCAACCGCTTCAAGTACAGTTCCGGCGCAATGCGCAGATACAGGCCCATGTCCAGCGCGTTGTGGTGGGTCATGAAAGGCCGCGCCGTGGCGCCGCCCGGAATGGCCTGCATCATTGGCGTTTCCACTTCCAGGAACTGGCGCTCGACCAGGAACTGGCGGATATAAGCGACGATCTTGGAGCGTATCACGAATGTGCGGCGCGATTCCTCGCTCATGATCAAGTCCAGATAGCGCTGGCGGTACTTGACTTCCTGGTCCGTGAGGCCGTGGAATTTTTCCGGCAGCGGCCGCAATGCCTTGGTCAGCAGGCGGATATCATCGACCTTGACGCTGAGCTCGTCGGTCTGGGTCTTGAACAGCACGCCTTCCGCGCCGACGATGTCGCCGATATCCCATTTCTTGAACTGCTCGTTGTAGAACCCTTCCGGCAGCGCGTCGCGGGTCACGTACAGCTGTATTTTGCCCGACATATCCTGAATATGGCAGAAGCTGGCCTTGCCCATGATGCGGCGGGTCATCATGCGGCCGGCGATCTTGACGCGAACAGGTTCCGCTTCGAGCTCTTCCTTGGATTTCTCGCCGTATTCGGCCAGCACTTCTCCGGCAACCACGTTGCGGCGGAAGTCGGTGGGAAATGCGATGCCGTTTCCGCGCAATTCGTTCAATTTGCTGCGGCGTTGTCTGATCTGTTCCTGTTCGTCCCGTTCAATTTCTGACATGTGTATCTTGACTCTTATCGTTAATAGGGCGGACACAGGCTTTATGCCCGCCCGGTGTATTTTCTATTGGCTACAAATTTTATGATTACTTACAGTCCGCTTTTCAGGCTGGCTTCGATGAACTGATCGAGGTCACCGTCCAGGACCGCCTGCGGATTGCCGGTTTCGACGCCGGTGCGCAAGTCCTTGATGCGCGACTGGTCCAGCACGTAGGAGCGGATCTGGCTGCCCCAGCCGATGTCGGACTTGCTGTCCTCCAGCGCCTGCTGGGATTCGCTGCGCTTGCGCATTTCCAGCTCGTACAGTTTGGCTTTCAACTGCTTCATGGCCGTATCGCGGTTCTTGTGCTGCGAGCGGTCGCTCTGGCACTGCACGACGATGCCGGTGGGATTGTGCGTGATGCGCACGGCCGACTCGGTACGGTTGACGTGCTGGCCGCCGGCGCCGCTGGCCCGGTAAACGTCGACGCGCAAATCCGCCGGGTTGATGTCGATGTCGATATCGTCATCGATCTCGGGCGATACAAATACCGACGCGAACGAAGTATGGCGGCGGTTGCCGGAATCGAACGGCGACTTCCGGACCAGACGGTGCACGCCCGTTTCGGTGCGCAGCCAGCCGAAGGCATAGTCGCCTTCGAATTTGATCGTGGCGCTCTTGATGCCGGCGACATCCCCGGCCGATTCCTCGATCAGCTCGGTCTTGAAGCCTCTGCGCTCGCCCCAGCGTAAAAACATGCGTTCGAGCATCGAGGCCCAATCCTGCGCCTCGGTGCCGCCGGAACCGGCCTGAATATCCAGGAACGCGTTGTTGGCGTCCATTTCGCCGGAGAACATGCGCCGGAATTCGAGATCGGCGACCTTTTTCTCCAGCTGTTCCAGATCGTCCACGACCGTATCGACGGTTTCCTCGTCATTTTCCTCGACCGCCATGGCCAGCAGTTCCTCGGCGTCGGCCAGGCCATGTTCCAGTTCCTGGATCGTATTGACGACCGCTTCCAGCTGGCCGCGCTCCTTGCCCATGGCCTGCGCCACTTCCGGGTTGTCCCAGATTTTCGGGTTCTCCAGTTCCCTTAAGACCTCGACCAAACGCTCGCTTTTGGTTTCGAAGTCAAAGATACCCCCTAAGGGCATCGCCACGGCTTTTCAGGTCAGCTATTTTGGATTTAATCGGATTTATTTCTTGCATGGAATGTTTTTAACCAAGACGTTAGAAACCGGATGCTATCGACAAGCGCCGGCCGATGAAAATTTAAATAAAACGCGGAATTATAAACCATAACACAGTCCGGTTCATACAGAACTTAGCAGCGATTACGAAGCCGTAGGGTCGAATTCATTTATGCCCTTTGGCTACTTGTGCCCTAAAGGGTACTTGTGCCCTAAAGGGTATTCGACCCCAGGCGCGCCGATGGCATCAATCCCAGCGAGCATCCCTGATCTGCACTATGCCGTTCTCGACGCGTACCGGGAAAGTATCGATATCCTCATAGGCGGGCGGAGACTTTACCTCGCCGGTCTTCACGCAAAAGCGCGCGCCATGGCGCGGACAGATGATCTCGCAGCCGTCCAGCTCGCCGCTGGCGATTTCGGCGCCGTCGTGCGTGCAGACATCCTCGATGGCATAGAACCGGCCCTCGATTTTAAATACGGCCACATCGGTTCCGTCGATGTCGACGACGACATGCTCGCCGTCAGCCAGTGCGTTTTGATCGATTACATCTACCCAGTCGGACATTTCTCACCTTATCTGTTTTAAAGGACATTAAGCGGATTGATTAACCATAAGATAAAGTACGCATGGCGTATCCTACGGCTGTCTATTGCCGTCCTACTTTAAATACACATCGAACCTGAGCAATTTGCCCTGAAAACTCTCGCTCGGCTTGCCGCCCAAAGGCTCGGCATAATCCGGGCTTTTGACCACGACGCGCTTTCCGGCCGCCTTCAGGGCCGCTTCAAAGAGTTGCTGCCTGTCCTGATCGTCGCCCAGCAGATCGCGCAGCACCATCATCGACTTTTTCGCCAGGGCCGATTTCTTCCGCTTGGGCGGAAACATCGGGTCCAGATAAACGCAGTCGGGCGGCGTTTCCAGTGCGGCCAGAATCTCAATGGCGTTGCCGGTCAGCAAGCGGGGCGGTTCCAGATTCAGACGCTGCATCCAGTCCTGTCCGGCCAGGCGGTTGAAGCCGTCGGCCAGCAATTCGGCCATGACCGGCGAGCGCTCGATGCACAGCAGTTCGTAACCCATGCGGAAAATATGCAGGCTGTCCTGCGCCCAGCCTGTCGTCGCATCGATGACGGTGCGGGTTTTTCGCCCGAGCGCGTGCGCCAGCGCGTCCTGTTTCGGCGCCGGCCATGACCGCTGCTCGCCGCTGCGCGGCTCGATGTCAACGAACAGGCCGCCTTTCCTGAACAGTTCCCTGTCGAGCAATTTCAATGCGCCATCACGCCAGGTTAACAGGAAGGCTTCGGGAATATCCCGCGTAAGCTCCTGATAGAGTGGCACGCCCAATCGCGCGGCCAATTGCTGAAACGGCAGCAGCTCGCCATGGCCTTCATAAAGGACGGCCAGCTGACCGACATACGGCGGGTGGATTGTGTTCATGCCTTGCAAAGATTCGATAGAGGAAGTATTTGGCCTCGGAGAGCGTTCATTACACGTCGATGCTGAAGCTGTAGGGCCGAATTAATTCGGCCCTACGGTGCAGCAAGCGATCGAGCCGCCCTCTGGTTTGCCATATTTTCAACCCAGGCGCTTACATCGCAGTTTATTCCGTGGAAATCGATTTTTTCTCGTTCTTCAGCGCCGCGTCGAGCGTGTGCCAGGCCAATGTCGCGCATTTCACGCGCGCCGGATATTCGCGCACGCCGGCCAGCACGGCCAGTTTGCCGACCGCGGCCAGACTGGCCTCCTCGCCCTTGCCGGTGGTCATCTCATGAAACTGTTTGAACAATTCTTCGGCTTCCTGCTCGGTTTTACCCTTGATGATTTCAGTCATCAGCGAAACCGATGCCGTGGAGATGGCGCAGCCTGAACCCTGAAAGCTGGCGTCGGTAATGACATCGCCGTCCATTTTCAAGAACAGTGTCAGGCGATCGCCGCAAAGCGGGTTGAAGCCTTCCACCTGCCGGTCCGCATTTTCCATGGTGCGGAAATTGCGCGGATTTCTGTTGTGGTCAAAAATCACCTCCTGATAGAGGTCGCGTAGATCGTCAAACATGTTTGTTCTCTGTTAGATTCGGTATAAAAATGGAAATAAAGCCTTTCTTTCTGAACGGATTAGCGGCTGGTCCTGCACATTACAAGCTTCAGCCAAATACCTCGATCATGGATTTTATGCCCTGCATCAGCACATCGATTTCCTCCCTGGTGTTGTACATGGCGAACGAGGCTCTTGCCGTGGCCGGGACCTCGAAAAAGTCCATCACCGGCATGGCGCAATGGTGCCCTGCCCTGACCGCGATGCCCAGACTGTCCAGCATGGTGCCGATGTCGTGCGGGTGAATCCTGTCGAGCACGAAGGACAGAATCGCGCCTTTGTTTTCGGCCTCGCCGATAATGCGCAGCCCCTTGATCCGCCCGGCCTGCTCGGTGGCGTAAGCCAACAGCTCGGCCTCGTAGGCGGCAACGGCGTCCATGCCGACTTCGTTCAGATAATCGATGGCGGCACCGAGCCCGATCACATCGGCGATATTGGGCGTGCCGGCTTCAAACTTGTACGGCAGCACGTTATATTCGGTTTCCTCGAAGGTGACCTTGCGTATCATATCGCCGCCGCCCTGATACGGCGGCATGGCTTCCAGCAGCGCCTGCTTGCCGTACAAAACACCGATGCCAGACGGGCCATAAAGCTTATGGCCCGAGAAGGCGTAAAAGTCGCAATCCAGTTCCCGCACGTCGACCGGCATGTGCGGAATGGCCTGCGCGCCGTCCAGCAACACCGGAATGCCCTTGCCGTGCGCCGCGGCAATGATCTTCTTGACCGGGTTGATCGTGCCCAGGGCATTGGACATATGCACGATGGAAACCAGCCGGGTTTTATCGTTCAGCAGTTTTTCAAATTCGTCGTAGATCAATTCGCCCTGATGATTGATCGGCGCAACGCGCAAGACCGCGCCGGTCTGCTGGCACAGCATTTGCCAGGGCACGATATTGGAGTGATGCTCCATGCCGCTGATCACGATTTCGTCGCCGGCCTTGACGTTGGCCCGGCCGAAAGTCTGGGCGACCAGGTTGACCGCTTCCGTCGTGCCTTTGACAAAAATAATCTCTTTGTCGCTGGCCGCGTTGATAAAATCCTTGACCTTGATCCGCGCCGCTTCGAACTGATCGGTGGAACGCACGCTCAACGCATGCACGCCGCGGTGCACATTGGCGTAATCGTGGCGATACAAATGCGAGATAGCGTCGATGACCGCGTTGGGCTTCTGGCAAGTGGCGGCATTGTCCAGGTAAACTAGGGGCTTGTTGCGGATCTTCTGTTCCAGGATAGGAAAATCGGCACGAATTTTTGCTACAGGAAAATGGGTCATAATTTTAATGTTTCCGGAATTTACGTGTTGCTGAGCCAGCAACGCTACATACTATATTATCTCGATTGGCTTGAAACATGCCGTCCCGGCCTACAGCCATTCCTTTTTGACGCCTTCCTGGGGAAAGCGCGCCAGCACCTGCTCCAGCACCCTGTCGTGCAGGCCTTTGATCTTGACCTTGTCGACCATCTCATTGGCAAAGGCGAAAGTCAGCATATTGCGGGCCGTCTCCTCATCGACGCAACGCGACTGCAGGTAGAAAATCGATTTCTCATCGAGCTGGCCCACGGTCACGCCATGGCCGCACTTGACATCATCGGCGTAAATTTCCAGCTGCGGCTTGGTGTCGACTTCGGCATCATCGGACAGCAGCAGATTGCGGTTATTCATTTCCGAATCGGTGTTCTGCGCGTCCTGCGCTACGATCACGCGCCCCTGGAACACGCCGCGCGCCCTGCCATCGAGCACCCCTTTGTAGACCTCGCGGCTGATCCCGCGCGGCTTCAAGTGATTGATGCGCGTATGGTTGTCGATATGCTGGCGCATGCCGCCTAAAAACAGGCCGTTCAGCTCGCATTCGGACGCATGGTCGAGATCGGCGTGAATATCGCTGCGCGCCAGCAGGCCGCCGAAGGCAAAGTTATGGTGCCTAAAGCGCGCGTCGCGTTCCTGTTTAACGTAGAGGCCGCCGAAATGATAGGCTTTCCCGGACTCGCTCTGCTGTTTATACAAGGTCAGCCCAGCGTTAGGCCCAACGAACGCTTCGGTAACGGCTGCCGACAGATAAGCCTGGTCCAGACCGGCGAACGTCTCTATGACTTGCGCTTCGGCCATGTCATCGATAATGACGACGTTGCGCGTTGCCGCCAGCGCATCGGCCTGCGTGACAATGTGCAGCAACTGCACCGGTTTCGCCAATGCCTGTCCGGCCGGCACATGCACGAACAGCCCATCGGTAAACCAGGCCGTATTGAAGGCGATGAAGCTGTTCTCCTCACCCGCGGCGGCATGGCCCAGATGCTGTTCCAGCAGCCCGGAGCGCGCAGTCAGCGCCTCGGCCATGCCCATCACCGAGACTGCTTCGGGCAGACCGTCCAGCGCCGACAATTCGGCCGAGAAATGCCCGTCAACCAGCACGACCGACCAGGCATCCTCCAGCCGATGCTGTCTCAACCAGTCCGCATCGATCGTACCTGCCTTTAAACCGGCGACCGGCTTGAACAGCTTTTTCTCGATCGCGGACACATTCGTGTAACGCCATTCTTCTTCGCGCAGCGAAGGAAAACCGTGCACTGAAAATGCCGCCAGCGCCTCGCTTCTCAATTGCCGCAGCCAGGGCAGCGACTGACCTGGCAAGGCTGGCGCTATGGTTTGATATTCAGCCGTATAACGGCTTGCTGTTACCATCGTCATCAAGCAGCCTCGACCCAACTGTAACCTTTCTCTTCCAACTCCAATGCCAGCTCGGGACCGCCCGATTTGACGATTTTCCCGTGAGCCAATACATGCACGAAGTCCGGTTTGATGTAATTCAGCAGACGCTGATAATGCGTCACCATGACAAACGAGCGCTCGGGCGAACGCAAGGAGTTGACGCCTTCCGCGACGATTTTCAGCGCGTCGATGTCCAGGCCCGAGTCGGTTTCATCGAGTATGCACAGTTTCGGTTCCAGTATCGCCATCTGCAGGATCTCGTTGCGTTTCTTTTCGCCGCCCGAGAAGCCTTCATTGACGGCCCGGTACAGGAACCGTTCGTCCATCTCCAGCAGGCGGACCTTATCCTTGACCAGGGTCAAAAAATCCATCGCATCGACTTCCGGCTGGCCGTGATGCTTGCGGATGGCGTTCAGCGCCGCTTTCAACAAGTAGATATTGCTGACACCCGGGATTTCCACCGGGTACTGAAAGGCCAGAAACACGCCCTCGCGCGCCCGGATTTCCGGCGCCATGTCCACCAGATTCTTGTTCTGGTAAGTGATGGAACCTTCCGTGACGGTATAGCCGCTCTTGCCCGACAAGACATGCGACAAGGTGCTTTTACCGGAACCGTTCGGGCCCATGATGGCGTGAATCTCGCCGGCATTGATCTGCAGATTGATGCCTTTGAGAATGGGCTTGTCGCCTACACTGACGTGAAGATTTTCTATGCTGAGCATATTTGTTTTACCTGACTATAAAAATTATTTGATGGTTTACGCCAAAGCTATGCAAATCATTGGTTCGCGCTAATTACGCATACAATAAGCGCCCTTTCGGTTCCGGAATAGAACGTCCTAACTCCTTAGCCGTTTCTATCCATTCATTGATCACTTGTTCAGCATTTCGAACGGCCTCCTGGTAACTATTGCCGTCCGCCATACAGCCTGGCAATTCAGGCACCTCAACAATGTAAGACTGATCTTGCTCACTCCAATAGATAATCATTTCGTACTTACTGGTCATGTTCTAACCCCAAATGATAATTCACGATAATTTGCCTCACTTGTTTGACCTGATAGGCTTTCGCCATTGCGCCTCTAGGCTGTAAATTCAAAATTTCAGCAATACCGTCACGAGTAAAGATATGATGATCGCCGTGTATCCTGACATCAAACTGTAACCGTTGCAGGAGCTGCGTAAGTTCCAAAAACGAGATGTTGTTATCGGAGCGTCCGCTCAATATCCTGGTGAGTAGTTTATCGTACTTACCCACTAGCCTACCGAACCTTCCAGACTCAGACCCAGCAAGGCCTGCGCCTCGACCGCGAACTCCATGGGCAATTCCTTGAACACTTCCTTACAGAAGCCGTTCACGATCATCGACACGGCATCTTCCGCCGACAGGCCGCGCTGCTGGCAGAAAAACAGCTGGTCTTCGCTGATCTTGGACGTCGTCGCTTCATGCTCGACCTGCGCCGATGGCTGCTTGACCTCGACATACGGGAACGTATGCGCGCCGCATTTGTCGCCGATCAACAGGGAGTCGCATTGCGTATAGTTGCGCGCGTTCTCGGCGCTTTTCAACACCTTTACCAGGCCGCGATAGGTATTCTGCGCGCGGCCGGCCGAAATGCCTTTCGAGACAATCGTGCTGCTGGTGTTTTTGCCGATATGAATCATCTTGGTGCCGGTGTCGGCCTGCTGGAAATTATTGGTCAGCGCCACCGAATAAAACTCGCCGATGGAATTGTCGCCGGTCAGAATGCAGCTCGGGTATTTCCAGGTGATCGCGGAACCGGTCTCCACCTGCGTCCATGAAACCTTGGAGTTTTCGCCCCGGCAGTCGGCCCGCTTGGTCACGAAATTGTAGATGCCGCCCTTGCCTTCCTTGTCGCCCGGATACCAGTTCTGCACGGTGGAGTATTTGATCGTCGCGTCTTTCAAGGCGACCAGCTCGACCACGGCCGCGTGCAGCTGGTTCTCGTCGCGCATGGGCGCCGTGCAGCCTTCCAGGTAACTGACGTAGCTGCCTTCATCGGCGATGATCAGCGTTCTTTCAAACTGCCCGGTATTGGCGGCGTTGATGCGGAAATAGGTCGACAATTCCATCGGGCAGCGCACGCCCTTCGGAATGTAGACGAATGAGCCGTCCGTAAACACGGCCGCATTGAGCGCCGCGAAGAAATTGTCGGTATGCGGCACGACCGAGCCCAGGTATTGCTGGACCAGTTCCGGATGATCGCGCAGGGCTTCCGAGATCGGGCAAAAAATAATGCCGGCCTCTTTCAGCTTGCCTTTAAACGTCGTCGCCACCGATACGCTGTCGAACACCGCGTCGACGGCCACGCCGGCCAGGCGTTCCTGCTCGTCCAGCGGAATGCCGAGCTTCTTGTAGGCTTCCAGCACTTGCGGATCGACTTCGTCCAGGCTTTTCGGGCCGTCTTCCTTGCGTTTGGGTGCCGAATAGTAGCTGATATCCTGATAGTCAATCGGGTCAAAATTGACGAAAGCCCAGGTCGGCGACTGCATGGTCTGCCAGTGGCGAAACGCTTTCAGCCGGTATTCGAGCATAAACTCGGGCTCGTTCTTGACTTTGGACAGCTTATGAATGACGTCTTCATTCAATCCGGGCGGAAAGGTATTGGTTTCCAGCTCGGTCACAAAGCCCTGTTTGTATTCCCGACGGATCAGGTTTTCGATTTCTTTCGCACTTGTTGACATAAACAACTCTTAATTTAACGATATAAACTGGCAACCGGAATGAAAACCTCTTCCGGAATAACAGCAGGTCTGATCATATCCGCCAGAGTCACTGACTCCAGGGCATTATGAATCGTTTGATTAATCACCCCCCAGTTGCCGCGAATATCGCAGCCCGAAGCCTGCTCGCAGCCCTGGTGGGAAATACTGCACTCGGTCAGCGCAATCGGCCCCTCCAGCGCGCCGATAATGGCCGCCACGCTGATCTTCTCGGGCACTCTGGCCAATGCATAACCGCCTTTGGCGCCGCGCGTGGAAATAAGCACATCCGCCTTCACAAGCAGCTTGAGAATCTTGCTGACCGTCGGCAAAGCAATCCCCGTTGCCGCCGCTATTTCCATAGCCGCATGCACATGCGATCTATCTCTCGCCATAAAGCTCAAGATAACCGTTGCATAATCAGTTAATTTGCTCAACCGTAACATACCTACCTCTCTAAATTAAGGACCATTTTAGTCCTATTTAATTCCGTAGTAAAGAACTTGGTTATTATTAAAACGCCGAATCGCCGCTTTCAACGACTGTTCCAGTATTTGCCTTCCGCGGTTCGCATGGCGTGAACGGCGAGCAATTCCTTACCGGCCTCGACAAAAATCGCACCCTGCTCGGCAACATTCAGCCATTCCGCTTTCATGTCCTGATAACGCTTCAACACGGCCTGATGGGGAAAACCGAATTGATTGCGATAGCCGGCAGGAATGAGCACATAATCGGGCTGAATGGCCTGCAGAAAGATTGAAGTTGATGAGGTTTTACTGCCGTGATGCGCCGCGACCAGCACATCCGCCTTTAACTTTTCGCCATACATGTCGACCAGCCAAGCTTCCGCCGCGGCTTCTATATCGCCTGTCAATAACACAGAGCCCTTCTCAGACCGGATTTGCAAAACACAGGAATTGTCGTTTTCCGAAACAAAGCCGGACGAGCGCGGCGATAATACCACGAATGTCACGCCATCCCAATGCCATGATTGTCCCGCCGAACAGGTTGTCGGCGAATGGCTGCTCAACTGCTGCGGCACGCTGGTAAGCACCTGCCCGGACTCGATGCCCGCGAGCAATGATTCGGCGCCGCCGATATGGTCGTTATCGCCGTGGCTGATGACCAGGCTGTCGATCCTGTCGATGCCCTGTTTGTGTAGAAAAGGCAACAGCACGCTCCGGCCCATATCGCTTTGCTCGGAAAATTTCGCCCCGGTATCGTACACAAGCACATGGTGGGACGTTTGCACGACCGCCGATAATCCTTGTCCGACGTCCAGCAAGGTCATCCTGAAACCGCCCGTTTCCGGCCGTTCCGATTCCGCAAAGGCCAGCGGCAGAAACATCACCAGCCCCAGCCAGCGGGCCGGCATGCCGGCAGGCGCCAACATGATCAGGACGCCGGGCAGGGTGAAACAGAGCGCCCAAAGAGGGGGCTGCGCATGATTTATCGCGGCCAGAGGCACGTCGGCAAGCTCTTTTAATAGCCACCATAAACCCTGCAGCACGGCATCAACGACAATAAACAGCTTACCGGCCAATACCGGCGATACAAACATCACCATCACCATCAGCAGGGACAACGGCACTGCAAGAAAGCTGACCACAGGCACCGCGATCAGGTTAGCCAGCGGCGCAATCAGTGAAACCTGCTGAAAAAAGAACAGCAGCAGCGGCGACAACGCCACGGTCGTAGCCCAATTTATCTTGATGACGCCTTCCAGATAGCCGGGCTTGCCCAGGCGCCCGGCAACGGCATAGACAATCACGGCCACGGCCAGAAACGAAAGCCAGAACCCGGCCGACAGGACGGCCAGCGGGTCCAGCAATAAAACCGCGAACATGGCGACAGCCAAGGTATTAAAAGGATGGGTATTGCGCTGCAGGATAATGGCGGTCATAACGATAGCCAGCATGACGACCGCCCGCTGCGTCGGTATCGAGAAGCCGGCCAGTGCCGAATACAGGATGGCAACGGCTAATGCCGACAGCGCGGCCACCCGCTGAGGCGGCCAGGCTAACAGATTCGTCCACGCCCAGAACCTGAGCACGACAAAATAGACCAGCCCCGCGATCAAGCCGATGTGCGAACCGGAAATCACTATCAGATGGAGCGTGCCGGTTTTGCGAAAAACGTCCCATTGCTCTTGCGGGATACTGCTGCCATCACCGATAGTCAGCGCTTTTACAAGCGCCAGGCTTTGGCTATCGCCCAGCAATTGCGACAGCCGGTCGATTATATGCTGCCGCCCCGCCGCAATACTGTACCAGGCCGGCTCGTCCGGCTGCAGGGCGGGCGCCGGATGGTTGCGCACATACCCCGTCGCGCCGATATCCTCCGTGAACAGCCAGCGCTCGTAGTCAAATCCGCCGGGATTCAAATTGCCGTGCGGCCGCTTCAGCTTGACCGTAAACGACCAGTGCTGGCCCGCCTTGATCGCATGCTTGGGATAATACCAGCTTAATTTAACCTTTGAAGGCAGATCCCGGGCGGAGTCGGTAATAATAAAATCGAAGCGGGCGCGTTTTTCATCCTGTTCCGGCAAATCGGCAATAATGCCTTTAACGGGTATGTCTATCCCTTCCAGGGATTCGGGCAGTCTGTCCGACAATCGGCTCATGGCAAACAGCACTGCCCATAAAACGCCCATTATAAAGAACAGCCCTCGCCAGAAGCGCCGCCATGCCATCAGGCCGGCAATGACAGCGCCGGCCAACAACCATTCGATAGCCGGCAATGTCGGCAGTTGCTGGGCCAGCAAAACGCCGGCTAAAAATGACAGCGTGGAAACAAGCATTGGGCTCCCGATATTTTGAGGCTGCTAAAAACCTGATAGACTTAATGAATTAAGTGACCTTCAATGCAAACACGATGCCTAAAAAACTGATACAAAAATACCTGCCCAAGCCCGAAGTCATCAAAAACCATAAAAATCTTCAGTTTCTCGGCGACAGACTGCATGATCCCAATCTCTGGCATATGAACCGCCGCTCCGTATCCGTCGCCGCTGCCATAGGGCTTTTTGTAGCCTGGATTCCGACACCCGGACAAATGGCCATTGCGGCCGTAGTGGCATTTTATCTCAGAGCCAACCTGCCGATTTCCGTCGCGCTGGTCTGGATAACCAACCCCCTGACCATGCCGCCGATGTTTTATTTCGCCTATCTGGCCGGGCTTTGGGCTTTAAATGAGCCATCGCCCAGCGAAGACTTTGAATTTTCGCTAGACAGCATCATGACAGGACTCGGCAATGTCTGGGAACCGTTTCTTGTTGGCTGCCTGATCGTAGGCATTATGTCTTCCGTCGCCGGCTATCTCGGCGTCCAGGAATTCTGGCGCTACCATGTCATGAAAAAATGGGCTGAAAGAAAGCAAAATAAGCCCGGGAAGCGAGATTGAACAAGCGGGCAGCCTGTTCAGCCTTCATCTTCAGCCAACGATCACGCCGTCTTCCATGTGCAGTACCTTGCCCATCCTCGAAGCCAGATCATGATCATGGGTCACCACCAGAAAACTGACATTCAGTTCCTGGTTCAGCTCCAGCATCAACTGGTAAATCTGGTCCGCCGTCTTGCTGTCCAGGTTGCCGGTCGGCTCGTCGGCCAGGACGCATTTGGGTTTATTGATCAGCGCCCGGGCTATCGCCGCCCGCTGCCTTTCTCCGCCCGATAGCTCTCCGGGCTTATGCTCGGTCCGATGCCCCAGCCCTACCCGCCGCAATAACTCCATGGCACGCACACGCGCTTCTTTTACCGGAAGGCCCGCGATCAGCAGCGGCATCGCCGCGTTTTCCAGTACGGTAAACTCGCCCAGCAAATGATGAGACTGATAGATAAAGCCCAGAGAACTGTTCCTTAACCTGGCCAGTCTTGTGGCGCTGACTTTGTTCAGATTGACATTGTCGAGCACCACCTCGCCGCCGCTGGCTTTTTCCAGGCCGCCCAGCAGATGCAGCAGCGTGCTTTTGCCCGAGCCCGATGCGCCCATGATGGCGACACGCTCGCCGACCCCAATGCTCATATTAACGCCTTTGAGGACTTCAACGTCCAGCCCGCCCTGGTTATAACGCTTGGTTAATTGCCGGCATTCCAGAATGCTAGTTTTATTCATATCTCAGAACTTCCGCAGGATTGATTTTGGATGCCTGCCAGGCAGGATAGATCGTCGCCGCCAGCGACAAAAAGAAGGCCATGCCCGCGATCGCGTAAACATCCGTCCAGACCAGCTTGGAGGGCAACTGGCTGATGTAATACACGTCGGCCGCCATGAACTGAACCTGAAACAGTTTTTCAATGGCCGGCACTATCGTTTCAACATTCAACGCCAGCGCGACGCCGCCTACAGTGCCCAAAAGCGTGCCGACCGCGCCGATGACCGTACCCAGCACCATAAAAATGCCCATGACCGAGCGCGAGGTGAGCCCCTGGGTTTTCAGTATGGCGATATCGCCGCGTTTGTCCGTGACCACCATGACCAGCGTCGACACGATGTTAAAAGCCGCCACGGCCACTATCAGCAACAGGATGATGAACATGACCCGCTTTTCGGTCTGAATGGCGCGGAAGAAGTTGCTGTGCGCCTGCGTCCAGTCGCCGACCCGGTATTCGTCGTAGAAGTCCGTAGCCATGGTACGCGTGATCTTCGGCGCGTTAAACAAATCGTCCAGCTTGATCCTGAGGCCTGAAACCGAATCGCCTAAACGGAACAATTTAGCGGCATCGTCAATATGAATGATTGCCAGATTGCGGTCGTACTCATACATGCCGACCTGAAAAATGCCCGTCACGGTGAAACGCCGCATGCGCGGCAAAATGCCGGCCGGCGTCGGATTGACCTGCGGAGTGATGATGGTAATTTTATCGCCGACGATAACGCCCAGATAACTCGCCAGTTCCGCGCCCAGCACAACGCCAAACTCGCCGGGAACCAGCTGAGACAACTGCCCCACTTTCATTTTATTGGCGACATCCGAAACAGAAGCCTCATATTCAGGCAAGATCCCGCTCAGCAACGTGCCGCTGACACGCTGACCGGAATTGATCATGACTTGCCCATCGATAAAAGGCGCGGCCGCCTCTACGTGCGGATATTCCTTGATTTTCGGCTGCAATGCGCGCCAGTTGTCCAGCCGGCCGTATTTGCCGGTGATCGTGGCATGCGATGTCATGCCGAGAATCCGCTCGCGCAACTCGGCTTCAAAGCCATTCATGACCGACAGCACCGTGATCAGTGCCGTAACGCCCAGGGCTATCCCCAGAATAGAAGTTAAGGTGATAAAAGAAATGAAGCGAGTACGGCGTTTAGCTCGCGTATAACGCAAGCCGATATAAAAAATAAGCGGTTTAAACATGAAGTTTATAAATTAAAAGGGATCAGGATTTTCTGCAGGCAGAACAGTAGCCGTACAAATGAAGACTATGGTCGGTTAGCTCATAGCCCAGTTTTTCCGCGATTTCTCTCTGCCGGGCTTCGATAAGCTCATCAGTAAATTCGTCCACTTTACCGCATTTCATGCACAGAATGTGATCGTGGTGATCACCTTTGGCCAGCTCAAAAACAGAGTTTCCGCCCTCGAAATGATGCCGAGTCACCAGACCCGCAGCTTCAAACTGAGTTAAAACCCGGTAAACCGTGGCCAGGCCGATATCCTCATCCTCGCTCAACAGGATTTTATAAACCTTTTCAGCCGTTAAATGATGTTCATCAACCTGTTTTTCTAAAATCTCCAGAATCTTGACCCGAGGCAGGGTGACCTTGAGGCCTGCATTCTTTAAATCTTGAGTTTCCAACATAAATCTCCGATTTTGCCGTTCAAGTGGCAGCTTTATATGGGGTATTGCGCATTGTAGCGTTTTTTCAGCATGAAGCGCATGACTGTTTTATAGGATAATCGTTTAACATCGGGTATGATTTTGTCTTTTTTCAAATTATTCCGCGCCTCAAATGGGAAAGCCGCTTTTTTCTTTGACTCTGCTGGCCAGCCTGACGCTTGCCTCATGTTCCACCATTCTAAACAATCTGCCTGGCGTCTATACCTTGGATGTGCAGCAAGGCAATATGATCGATCAGTCCATGATCGACCAGATACGGCCCAACATGAGCAAACGCCAGGTACTGTATATCATGGGTTCGCCCATGCTGACGGATGCTTTCCACCAGAATCGCTGGGATTACATTTATTCCAATCAGCCTGGCAACGAGCCCAGAATGCAGAAAAAAATCACCTTGATCTTCGATGATGATCGCGTCATCGGCGTTCAGGGCGATTTTAAACCCAGCGCATTGCCCGTGATCAAGGAATCGACCGAAACCACAGTGGATTTACCGCCAAGGGAAATTGAAAAGACGCTATGGGAAAAAATCACTGGCCTGTTCGGCATCGATGCCGTTGACGATTCGACTGAATCCAGCCCCGTAAATTCAGAACCTAAAATAAATGATTCCGATACGCCAATGAATTAAAGCGCCCCGAGCCATTAGCGCGCTGCAAACCATTATCCTTTCGCAGCGCGCTGCCGCCTCGCATCCTTGGGATCGCGGAGCAAAGGCCGATAAATTTCCACCCTATCGGCCTGTCTCAAAACTTGATCCATGCTGCAGACATTGCCAAATATGCCTGTCTTGATTCCCGGCAACTCGATTTCCGGAAATCGGTCCAGCACGCCTGAAGCCTTTATGGCCTGTTCAACAGAAGCGCCTTCAGGCACTTTAAGAGCCAGGATCACCTGCTCTTCAGGCCTGGCATAGGCAACTTCGACATCAATCAGCAGCTCAGCCATAAATTTCCTTGGCTCGCTGAGTAAAAGAACTCACCATGGTATTGCATATCTGGTTAAACACAGCGCCAAATGCCAAGTTCGCCAGGACGCCCGGCATCTCGAACTCCAGATTCAGGGAAATCTTGCTGGCATCTTCGCGCAACGGCATGAAATCCCATGTGCCTTCCAGATAAGAGAAAGGGCCTTCCAGCAAGGACACTGTGATTCTGCCGCCCTCGTCAATTACATTTCTCGTTGAAAAGGATTTCCTGAACCCGCCTTTGGAAATCAGCAGCTCCGCTTCAACGATATCGCCCTCGCGCTTGAGGATCCGGCTACCGCCGCACCATGGCAAAAAGCGCGGATAGGCTTCGATATCATTCACCAGATCGAACATCTGCTGCGCGGAAAATTTCACCAGTGCGCTTTTTTCAACAACGGTCATTTAAATAACCCCAACCACATTCAGAAACACCAAAAAGACAGCCGCGGGCGCAATGTAACAAACTAAAAATTTCCAGGCCTGATAGCTTTGCGCACCGGGCATTTGCAGTTCCTGCTCGCTATGCTGCCGTTTCATGATCCAGCCGGCAAATACCGCGACCCCAAAACCGCCGATGGGCAACATCAAATTCGCCGTCAAATAATCCACCAAATGAAAAATGCTTCTGTCGAAAATTTTAAATTCGGACCATACATTGAATGAAAATACGGTCCCCAATCCCAGCAGCCAGGTTGCCAGGCCGGTCCAGACACAGGCCATTTCCCTGCTCATATCCTTGTTTTCAACCAGCCACGCAACAGCCGGCTCGATCAGGGAAATGGAAGAAGTCAAGGCCGCAAACACCAGCATCACAAAAAACAGAATACCGAACAGCCAGCCGCCGGTCATATTACCGAAAGCAATCGGCAACGTTTGAAAAATAAGGCCAGGGCCTGAACCGGCTTCCAGCCCATTGGCAAAGACAATAGGAAAAATGGCGATACCGGCCAGTAAAGCCACAATCGTATCAGAACCGGCAATCAGAAAAGCCGTTTTCGTTATAGACACATCCTTGGGCAAGTAAGATCCATAAACCATAATGGCTCCCATCCCCAGGCTCAATGTAAAAAACGCATGCCCCATGGCAGTCAACACGGAATCCCCGTTAATCTTGCTGAAATCCGGGTTAAACAAGAACGCCAGCCCCCGATCATAGGCGCCCGTCGTCATAGCATAACCGACCAACAGAATCATCAGCACAAACAGGCCCGGCATTAAAAAGCGCACAGCACTCTCCAGTCCGCTCCTTACGCCACGGGCAACAATCAGCATGGTGGCCAGCATAAACAAGGTATGCCAAAAAATCAGCTGGACAGGACTGCCGACAAAGCTGTCAAAAAGCCCTTTTATCTCAGCCGCACTCGCGCCTGAAAAACTGCCGGTAAAAGCCTTCAGGACATAAGCGGAAGCCCATCCGGCAATGACGCTGTAATAAGAGAGAATCAGAAAACCGGCGATAACCCCCATCCAGCCCAGGTAATGCCAGTTGGTATCCGCTTCCGCTTCAGCAGCCAGCGTCTCCATGGTATTGATGGGGCTCTGCCTCCCCCGGCGCCCCATCATGGTTTCCGCAACCATAATGGGAATACCAATGAACGCCACACACAACAAATAAACGAGAACAAATGCCCCGCCGCCGTTCTCACCGGTTATGTAGGGAAATTTCCAGATGTTTCCCAATCCAACCGCCGAGCCAGTGGCTGCAAGGATAAATGCGAAACGTGATGACCATTCCCCATGAATTGATTTTTTTCTATCCGTCATTTGACTGCCCGTTGTCTCTATTAAAAACTCAATTTTTTCAGTAAATCGAGTAAAATAACAAAATTATACCCTTACGTCAGTCTAAAATCTCAACCAGCACACTATGGCCGATAAAAAGTCCAAGAAAAATAAAAATCAGCAAAACAATACAATAGCCCAGAATCGTCAGGCCACTCATGAGTACCATATTGAGGAGCGGTTCGAGGCGGGTCTTGTTCTGGAAGGTTGGGAAGTGAAAAGCCTGCGCGAAGGCCGCGTGCAGCTGAAAGAAAGTTATGTCACCATGAAGCGCGGCGAAGCCTGGCTGCTCGGCGCGCATATTTCCGCATTGGCTTCGGCATCGACCCATGTCAACCCCGAGGCAATCCGCTCGAGAAAACTGCTGCTGAACCGCCACGAACTCAACAAGCTGATCGGCGCCGTGGAACGTAAAGGCTATACGATAGTCCCGTTGTCCATGTACTGGAAAAAAGGCCGTGCCAAACTGGAAATCGGTCTGGCGAAAGGCAAACAATTACACGACAAGCGCGCCTCATCGAAGGACCGCGACTGGCAGCGCGAAAAAGCACGCATCATGAAGCACGCCTAGGGTAAAAAATGAATACGCACTCCAATCTCCTGTCAACGGAAAACAGCCTGCTGATCGTCGTCGACTTACAGTCCAGATTATCGTCCGCCATGCCGGAACCGGATGGCGAACTCATGACCATTAACGCCGGCAAGCTAGTTGAAGCCGCGGGCCTGCTGGAGATTCCCGTGCTGGTTACCGAACAATATCCCAAAGGCCTGGGCCCTACCGATGCGTCCATCGTTGAAAGGCTGCCCGAAACCGCGCAGGTTTTCGAGAAAACCGGTTTCTCCTGCCGCGCGGCCAAGGGCTTCAGCCAGGCGCTGCGGGACAGCCAGCGCAAGCAGGTCATACTGGTAGGTCAGGAAACCCATGTCTGCGTTTTACAGACCGCCCTGGAGTTGCTGCACGAGGACTACCAGGTCCACGTCGTCATGGACGCCGTCTGCTCGCGCAACGCGGAACACAGGCACTATGCCTTACAGCGCATGCAGCAGCAAGGCGCCGTTATCACCAATTACGAATCGGTGTTGTTCGAATGGCTGAGGGACTCCGCCCATCCTCATTTCAAACGCCTGTCAGGTTTTCTTCGTTAATTCCTTGAATCTTATGTCATTTACCGCATTTATTGAAAAAGTAAAAAACAACGTTCCCGTCAGTTTTGACGAAACCATGGCCGTCATTGCGGACAACTATCGATACCAGCCGACGGAATTCAGCAACGGCCAGAACGGCGATGTCGTCACCAGTCCGGCCGGCACCAACGAAGGCTCCTGCAAGATTTTCGCCTTCGCCCGGCTCAACGGGCTCGATCAGCAGCAGACCTTGAACCTGTTCGGTGATTATTACCGACTGGATGTGCTCAACGACCCAAACGGCACGGGCCACGCCAATATCAGGAATTTCATGAAATACGGCTGGGATGGCATCAGTTTTAAAGGCGAGCCGCTGGCCGCGAAATAATCCCCGCCTTCAGAATCAGTCCCGGATAATCATGCCCGCGGATTTTCTGATCATCGGCCAGGGACTGGCCGGCAGCCTGCTCGCCTGGGAACTGATACAGCGCGGCTGCAAAGTGGTCATTGTCGACGACGGCCAGGAAAATGCCTCGCAAGTGGCCGCTGGCCTGATCAACCCGGTTACCGGCCTGCGCTTCGTAAAATCCGACGATGTCGACAATTTATTGCCGGCTGCAAGGCGGTATTACTCAACGTTATCGGAATTTTTCCAGCAATCTTTTCATATCGAAACAACCCTACTGCGGCTTTTTCGCAGCGAAGCCGAGTTAAAACACGCGCGGAAACGGCTTAACGATCCCCGGTATGAAAACTATTTAGGCGCCATCACGGCATCCGGCAATGCCATACCGTCTCTGGAAACACCTTTCGGTTTTATAGAACAAAAACAGGCCGGTTACTTATTGACCCGGCCGTTATTAAGCTGTCTGAGAGAATTTTTTATCGCTAGAGGCTGCTACAGGCTGACGGAATTTGACGACCGCGACATTCAATTCGAGCCCACATTACGCTGGCGGGATATTTCGCCTAAAAAGATCATCTTCTGCACCGGCTATCACGCGAGCCAAAACCGCTGGTTTTCATGGCTGCCTTTTCGGCCGGCAAAAGGAGAAATATTGACACTGGCGCATGCCGGCGAATTGTCGGGCAAAATTCTTAATTACGGCAACTGGCTGGTCCCATTGAATGGCCGCCAGATCCGTATCGGCGCCACCTTTGACCGCGACAACTTAAACACCGACAATACCGACACGGCCCGCGATTATTTATTGACCGCGCTGAAGCAAATTGCGCCTACGATCAAAACCGACCTGATAAATCAGCAGGCAGGCATCCGGCCCTGCACGCAGGATCGTCATCCCTTTATCGGCTATCATCCGCGGCATCCGCAAATCGCCGTTTTCAACGGCTTTGGCGCCAAAGGCAGCCTGCAGATCCCCTGGTACAGCCAGCGTTTTGCCGAGTCCCTGCTCAATAACGCGCCCCTGCCCTCGTCCTGCACTATTCAACGCTTTCATGAAACGCATTTCCCTGGTTAAAGAAGCCCATAACCTTATCAAAGACAGACTCCATCCGGGCGATATCGCTATCGATGCCACGGTAGGCAACGGCCATGACACCTTGTCTCTCGTTGAGCAAGTCCTGCCGACAGGCCAGGTTTACGGCTTCGATATACAACAGGCGGCGCTGGATTCAACCCGGTCCAGATGCCGGCAATTAAATCATCCTGGATGCCTGACATTAATCCATGCCAGCCATGCGCTCATGGCCGAAAACATCCCCGGACAGCACCATGGCAAAATCAGTGTGATCATGTTCAATCTGGGCTATCTGCCGGGCGGCGACAAAAGCATCATCACGCGCACCGATTCGACGTTGCAGGCCCTCGACAGCGCCAGCCGGCTATTGATGGCCGAAGGCCTCATCACGATTCTTGCCTATCCGGGCCATACGGGCGGCGATCAGGAAACCGATCAGGTCAAACACTGGTGTGAACAACTGGATACGAAGCAATTCAAAGTCCGCACTGTTTACAGCACTGAACACAAGACCTCGGCGCCCAGGCTTTTCGTGGTCAGCAAGACGAGCTGACAAGCCGGACCTAAGGCTCGTATTTTATGGCGATGGCACGAACGCTGCTCAGCGAAACGCCGCGATAACTGGTTGAATTCGTATTTAACGGCGAGTCGATAGGCACATACGCCTGACTGCGCTCACGAACCGGTCCAACGACGATTGCATCCGCGCCCATTTGCCTGGCTTTTCTGACCAGGGCGTTGTTTGCCTGATCGCTTGCGCTGACCTCGAGCTCCCCGATCGCGACATATTCCCGATCCCGGGGCCAGGTACTCAAAACCTCGACGTCAACGGTCGGTTCGAACATATCGGTAGTATATTTCACCTCCCGCACTTGCGGATGGCTGCAGGCAGTCAATACAAAAAGCACAACTAACAGGGTTAATGCATACCTCATAGCTATGTCTCCATTGAACGGTATACGGAAGCTACTACCTTTCGAAACTTAACGCCATAGGCATAAACACTAACAATGAGTCATCAAATAGCGCCTTTTCCGCCGTTATGCAAAGACTTCGTGGCGCGAAAAAATACGCTAAAACAAAACAACCGCAAAGACAATCTGTTATCATTGCGCTCTTTTTATCTCTACCCAGCCTCAACTTTTAAGGACGGACAATGTCAGAATTCAATAATGTAACAGTCGTTAAAAAAGCCAATGTCTACTTTGGCGGCAATGTCAGCAGCCGCACCATTCGTTTTGCCGACGGCTCGGTAAAAACCTTAGGGTTCATGCTGCCTGGCGAATATACATTTAATACGGGCGATAAAGAATTGATGGAAATAATCGACGGCGACCTCGATGTCTTACTGCCTGGAAGCGATGCCTGGCAGTCCATCAAAGGCGGCGAATCATTCAATGTGCCAGCCAATGCCAAATTCACGGTCAAAATCAAAACGCCCACTGACTATTGCTGTTCATTTATAAAATAATCGAATGGAAAAAGTCGCCATCTTTGTCGATGTGCAGAATATCTATTACACCGTCAAGCAAAGCTATCAGCGCCATTTCAATTACAACGCATTCTGGAACCAGGCAACGGCCGGCCGGGAAGTGGTTGCGGCGTTCGCTTATGCCATCGACAAAGGCGACAGCAGACAGCAGGGATTTCAGCAGATACTCAGAAATATCGGCTTCGAAGTCAAGCTGAAGCCCTACATTCAGCGCAGCGACGGCTCGGCCAAAGGCGATTGGGATGTCGGCATCACGCTCGACATCATCGAATACGCCCCCAAAGTCGATGTCATCATTCTGGTATCGGGCGACGGTGACTTCGATCTGTTGCTCGACAAAGTCCGCGGTACTTATCATGTATCTACGGAAGTCTATGGCGTGCCGGCGCTGACGGCCCCGTCCCTGATTGACTCGGCCGACCGCTTTATCGCCGTCGATGACATGCTGCTGTTATAAAAACCGCCTGTCGTTCATCCTGTACCTTATTTTGAACTTTACCCATACTTTCTCGGAACAAAACCTTGATTTCTACAGCTAACATTACCATGCAGTTCGGGGCCAAACCCCTGTTTGAAAACATCTCCATCAAGTTCGGCGACGGCAACCGCTACGGTCTGATCGGCGCCAACGGCTGCGGTAAATCCACCTTCATGAAAATACTGAGCGGCGACCTGGAGCCCACTTCCGGCAACGTCACGATCACACCCAACGAACGGGTAGGCAATCTGCGCCAGGACCAGTTCGCGTTCGAGGAATTCAGCGTGATCGACACCGTCATCATGGGCCATAAAGAGCTCTGGCGTGTCAAGCAGGAACGCGACCGCATCTATGCGCTGCCGGCCATGTCCGAGGAAGAAGGCATGCAGGTCGCCGAGCTGGAAGTCGAGTTCGCCGAAATGGACGGCTACAGCGCCGAAGCCCGAGCCGGCGAATTGCTGCTCGGGCTCGGCATCCCGCTCGAGCAGCATTACGGGCTCATGAGCGCGGTCGCGCCGGGCTGGAAACTGCGCGTCCTGCTGGCCCAGGCCCTGTTTGCCAATCCCGACATCATGCTGCTCGACGAGCCGACCAACAACCTCGACATCAACACGATCCGCTGGCTGGAAAATGTACTGAACGAGCGCGACTGCACCATGATCATCATTTCGCATGACCGCCATTTCCTGAACAGCGTCTGCACCCACATGGCCGACCTCGATTACGGCGAATTGCGCGTGTATCCCGGCAACTACGACGATTACATGACCGCCGTGACCCAAGTGCGCGAGCGCCTGCTGGCCGACAACGCCAAGAAAAAGGCCCAGATTGCCGAGCTGCAAACCTTCGTCAGCCGCTTTTCCGCGAATGCCTCGAAAGCCAGACAAGCCACCTCGCGCGCAAGGCAGCTTGAGAAAATCAAGCTGGAAGAAGTCAAGCCGTCCAGCCGGGTCAACCCGTTCATCCGCTTCGATCAGGCCAAGAAGCTGCACCGTCTGGCGCTGGAAGTCGAAGGCCTGAGCAAAGGCTACGGCGAACAACCGCTGTTCCAAAATCTGAACCTGATGATCGCGGCCGGCGAACGCGTGGCCGTCATCGGCCCCAACGGCATCGGCAAATCGACGCTGCTGCGCACGCTGGTCGGCGATCTGGCGCCGGATACGGGCGAAGTCAAATGGGCGGAAAACGCCGAGGTCGGTTATTTCGCCCAGGATCATGCCGACGATTTCGCCGAGGACATGTCCCTGATTGAATGGATGGGCCAGTGGCGCAAGGAAACCGACGATGACCAGGTCATACGCGGCACGCTGGGCCGATTGCTGTTCTCGCAGGACGAGATCAAGAAATCGGTCAAAGTCATTTCCGGCGGCGAACAAGGCCGCATGTTGTTCGGCAAACTGATCCTGCAGAAAAGCAACATCATGGTCATGGACGAGCCGACCAACCACCTCGACATGGAATCGATCGAATCGCTGAACCTGGCATTGGAAAACTACCCTGGCACGTTGATCTTCGTCAGCCACGACCGAGAGTTTGTCTCGTCCCTGGCGACACGCATCATCGAACTGACGCCGAATGGCATTGTCGATTTCAACGGCAATTATGAAGATTATTTAAACAGCCAGGCTAGCTAAAAAACCGGAGCCGGAACAGCGAAAGCGGTTCTGCTCCGGCTGACCGAGGCGGCGCAAGCGGCTTCAATGCGGGGATTGTGTTATTTTTAAGACAAATTAACGGTTTCCTGTATTTCTGTCTCGCTTTTGGTTAAAATAGCGCCCTTTCGAATCTGGACGAGTGAGCGGTGACAGTGACTTTAACAACGCTACCTCACTTGGCCTTGAGCAATCTGTAAACATCCTGCGCGTTTTACCCAAACCAATGGTTTTCCGGCGGCTGCGGAGTAAATTGAACACCTGCGGCAGATCGCTCTTGCGCCCCGGTACGAACCCTCTTGAGTAATTTATTTAAGAGTAGTCACGACAAAAGTTTTTTATACAACTAGAGTACAAACATGACTGATTTATCGCTTTACAGAAACATCGGTATCTTCGCACACGTCGATGCTGGCAAGACAACCACTACAGAACGTATTTTAAAGCTCACCGGTAAGATCCATAAAATCGGCGAAGTTCACGAAGGCGAGTCAACCATGGACTTCATGGAACAGGAAGCGGAACGCGGCATCACCATCCAATCGGCGGCTACCACCTGTTCTTGGTCAGGTAGCAAAAACCAATTTCAACCACACCGCTTCAATATCATCGACACCCCGGGCCACGTTGACTTTACGATCGAAGTTTACCGTTCACTGAAAGTACTCGACGGCGGTATCGGCGTGTTCTGCGGTTCAGGCGGCGTGGAGCCCCAATCAGAAACCAACTGGCGCTATGCCAACGATTCCAAGGTCGCCCGTCTTATTTACGTCAACAAGCTGGATAGATTAGGTGCCGATTTTTACCGTGTTGTCAAGCAAGTCGAAAACGTGTTGGGTGCGGTGCCAGTCGTGATGACCCTGCCTATCGGCCGCGAAGACCAATTCTCCGGCGTGGTTGACCTGTTAACCCGTAAGGCTTGGATTTGGGATAACTCCGGCGACCCGCTGAAATACGAAATTACGGACGTGCCTGCCGATATGGAAGCGGATGTGGAAGAATGGCGCGCAAAACTGATCGACCAGGTTGCCGATCAGGATGACGAAATCATGGAAAAATATCTGGAAGGCGAAGAGCCCAGCATTGAGGAGATCAAGCGCTGCCTCCGCAAGGGCACCATTAAGATGGATTTCTTCCCGACCTATTGCGGTTCTTCGTTCAAAAACAAAGGCGTGCAGTTGGTGTTGGATGGCGTTGTTGATTATCTGCCCAGCCCGACTGAAGTCAATCCACAACCCGAAGTCGATCTGGAAGGCAACCCGACCGGTGAGCACGCGCTTGTCGATGCCGACCGTCCATTGCGTGCATTGGTCTTCAAAATCATGGACGATCGCTTTGGCGCGTTGAACTTCATTCGGATCTATTCAGGCCGCCTGAAAAAAGGCGATACCTTGTTGAATACCTATACCGGCAAAACCGAACGGGTCGGCCGTATGGTGGAAATGCACGCCGATAACCGTTCCGAAATTGAAACGGCACAAGCCGGCGATATCGTCGCGCTGATCGGCTTGAAAAACGTTCAGACCGGACATACTTTGTGCGATCCTGATAAGCCGGCCACTCTGGAGCCGATGGTATTCCCTGATCCCGTTATCTCTATCGCTATTTCGCCTAAAGACAAAGGCAGCAACGAGAAAATGGGCATTGCCTTGGGTAAGATGATACAGGAAGACCCGTCATTCCGCGTCGAAACCGACGAGGAAAGCGGCGAAACCATCATCAAAGGCATGGGCGAGTTGCACCTGGATATTAAAGTAGACATCCTGAAACGTACTCATGGCGTTGAAGTGAACGTCGGCAAGCCACAGGTGGCATACCGCGAAACCATTACCAAACGCGTCGAAGACGAATACACCCACAAGAAGCAATCCGGCGGTTCCGGTCAGTACGCGAAAATCAACTACATCATCGAGCCGGGCGAGCCAGGCAGCGGTTTTGTGTTCGAATCGACTGTAACCGGTGGTAACGTACCGCGCGAATTCTGGCCGGCTGTTGAAAAAGGCTTCAAAGCCAGTATCGACAAAGGCGTATTGGCAGGTTTCCCGTGCCTGGATTTCAAAGTAAACCTGACCGACGGTGCCTTCCACGCGGTTGACTCGTCAGCGATCGCTTTCGAAATCGCCGCTCGCGCAGCGTACCGCCAGTCTATTCCTAAAGCGGCTCCGCAATTATTGGAACCGATCATGAAAGTGGACGTGTTTACGCCTGAAGCGAACGTTGGCGACGTGATCGGTGACTTGAACCGCCGCCGCGGCATGATTAAATCGCAGGATGCCGGTGTTACTGGAGTGCGTATCAAAGCTGACGTGCCGCTGAGCGATATGTTCGGTTATATCGGCGACTTGCGCACCATGACTTCTGGCCGCGGCCAGTTCTCGATGGAATTCTCACATTACATGCCATGCCCTAAAAACGTGGCTGATGAAGTGATTAAAGAAGTCAACGAACGCAATAAAAATAAGTAAGCTAGAAAGGTACGCCGGGCGGACAATCCGCCCGGCTGCATTTTCCTCTTAATCCATACCTGCCCTTTCCCTGCCTGATAACTCGGGCATCTTTAACAAAGCTCAAGCCAGCATACAGCGCATCAAAATGATGCACATAGTTCATTTTGGTGCATTCAACAATTGTCCTCGTTTGCCATGTCTTTCGTAATACAATTTCTTGAACCTTTGCCAGTCATGGCATGACTCATGCTTAAAAGAACTTAAGGTTTAACAAAAATGATACTCTGGAAACTGACCACAGACAGCTACATGACAACAGGCGGAAAGACAATCATGTCATTTCCATGACTAGGCTCTTCAAACAAATGCATTGAGATGTACCGAGAAAAACAGCTATTTCCTTATTTTCAACCCATTATATGTATTGCCAGCGGACGCATCGTCGGCTACGAAGCAGTAGCCCGGCAATATGACGAAAACGGCCGGGTTATTTCCGCCAGCCCCTTGTTCTCTTCTTCGGATATTACTGAAGAACAATTGATCAGCTGGGATCGCATGGTTCGCCATCAGGCATTGCAGAAGTTCCGCCAGCTCAATAACAAATGCTATCTGACTCTCAACATTTCCGCCTCCTGGATTGACAAGGTCTCGGATTTGAGAGCCTTGCCCACCTTGCAGATGCTGGACAAGCTCGACATAGACAGAAGCCGGATCATCATCGAAATTGCCGCAACCCAGGGAAGTCTTGACAAGATCGCCGCAGTGGCCAGGGAATACCGCAAGCACAACCTGAAAGTCGCTATTGATAATTTTGGCGCCGGTTTTTCTCAGCTGGAAAGAGTCATCGCCATCCGTCCTGACATCATCAAGCTGGACATGCGGCTGTTCAAACAGGCGACCAAGGGCGGCATTGCCAATGAAGTGGTGCATCTGTTGGCACGCCTTAGCAAACGCACGGCCAGTTTCATAGTCTGTGAAGGCGTCGAAACCGACAATGAATTCTTTTACGCATTAAGCTGTGGCGCCCAGTATGTGCAGGGGCACTTGTTTTCGCCGGCAGCGTCTGAATTCAAGGACCCGGGTCACCATCAGCGGCATGTCGAATCGCTCAGAAAGACATTCCTGCAAAGGGTATTGCGCAGGGAGCGCCAGAAACTGCAATCGGCCAGCAAAGTTAAAGATCTTGTTGAGCTTCTGCGGCGGACGTTAGCTAGCGATTTCAATTTAAATGAGTTGTCGGCGCATCCGTTTGAAGAAAGCGGCATACTCAGGTTTTATTTATGCAATAACGAAGGCAACCAGATTTCCTCCAATTTTAATTTTGCCGATGGAAAATGGTTTGAAGAATCCTCGACTATCGGCTTTAACTGGTCCTGGCGGCCTTATTTCTATCAATTGCTGGGGCTTGAAGATGCAGGTGACAGTCATGGCATTGTCGCTTCCGAACAATACCGGGATTTCAGTACCGGCCGCCTGTGCAAGACGCTGTCGCTCAGGCTCGACCAGGAGCGCATTCTGTCGGTTGATATTGTTGAGGAACCAGCCTGACATAGGCCGCCAGAAACTCAAATCCCGCCCCGGCCGTTTATGCAAGCGAATGGAAAAAGCTCCAAACCTGATCAAACCCAACGAATTACTTTCAATCTCCCATGGACATTACCATCACAACGCCAGCTCTTTTATTCCCTGCCATATCGGTCTTGTTTCTGGCCTATACGAACCGTTTTCTGGCTATCGCCAGCCGAATCCGGGAGCAGCATAACCTGTTCAACAAGACTAAAAGTCCTGTAGCCAAAAAGCAGATCGAAAGCCTGAGGCAGCGCATCCGCTTCATCATCGCCATGCAATTGCTGGCGGTCATCGGTATTATCGGTTGCATATTGTCCATGGGGCTGATTTTTTATGGCATGCAGACTTACGGCAATGCCGCATTCGGCGTCAGCATGATCTTTATAGTACTGTCGTTGCTGGCCTCAATCAGTGAATTGCTGATTTCAACCAGCGCGCTCAATATAGAACTTGAAGATATGGAAGCGGAATGATGCCGCTGGCTCATTGCGATTGCTGAATCCAGTGAATTTCAGCTGATTATGGAGCGAATGGCGTACAGAGAGCCTCAGCCGAAACCAAAATCTCTCTGCACGGCAACGTGTGAATAAACCTATTTAAACAATCCTCTAAGCCATGGCCAGCCATGCTGCAGCCATTTGTCCTTCAGGAGGATGAGTCCGCGCTTAGCGACGCAGTAAGCTTTATACAGACCGCTTTTCTCGCCTCCGCAGGCTAAGCTTTCGAGCCATCCTTGAATCTTCATACCGGGGCCTTCGATAAAAACAGGTCTGAACAGCCACATTTCCAGAATGGATGTAACCCACATAAACGCAAATGAAACGCCCATGCCGGTGCCGGCTAGAATAACCAGCCAGGCGAATGTCGGATGAATTTTAGTCAGCCACCAGGACAGAATATCGGCCAGCAGGAATACGTAAGGCATGCCGATGGCGATAGATTTATAAGGCGTGGGTGTAGTTTCAGAGAATGCGAAGATCAGCCCGACAAACATGAAAATGAAGCTGATGCCAAACAAATGGATATGGGAAACGCGTGTCAATGAAGAAAAAGTCGCCCCCTCGTCCTGAGCCGTCAAGGCTTTCAGCTGTTCGAAATCCGTGAAGTCAGGAATGCCTGAAGCATCTTTGTTATGACACATGACGCAACGTGTCTCGATGATCTTTTCAACGCCGGACGACTTATAGTCACTGACTTGCGCTCCATCCCGAACCCACTGTATGATTTTAAAGCGCTCAGGTTCCGGAGCCATACCTTTCATCGAGCCATTCAGTTTTATCTCCAACACAGTGCCTGAGCGGTTGCCGTAATAACTGTAGACGATATCATCTATGGACAGACCGAATTTACCGTCAGCCATACCATGCGTAAACAGGATCTGAATCAGCGCAACAACATAGCCGATGCCGACTGTACATAGATAACCGGTAAATAACACTTTGACAGGTGTCTCGTGATCTTTTAAAGGCGTGTATTTAATCATTTCAATCCCTTAACTAGGTTAGTTTGAAAAAGATACAGACTCAGCCTGAAGCTAAAATATCTGGTATTGACCAGGCTCATGAATCCAATTTATTAATCGCTTGTCATCATATACCGGGTTTTATGCCGCCAATATTTCAAAACTTTCTATTTGATAAAAAGATTGACTCGATTGTTCCGCATTGCCAGCCATTGACTCAAGCGCAGGCACAACAGTATGGCACAATAAAGCCATTTTCCTAAACAGAACACGATAGCTCAATGATATGCGCCTTCCGCTTGCAGTCCTCCGGATTACACATAGTCATTCAGCGACGCCTACAGAAGCGTCATGGATAAAGGCAATCAATAGCTATGATGAAATGCGGAGGATGCGCCGGGTCGAGCCATGATGCCGGAGCATATCCTTATACAACAGCATCTCTGATTTCGGCGGCTCCTTCGGGTCAGCCAAAGCCGGATTCCTTCTGGCAACTTGTCTTTGCGCATCGCGGCAATTGCTGAATTACAGGAAGGTAATGAATGCGGAAAATGCACAACGCCATGGATGGCGTATATTAGGATACTACAGGAGATGCGGGAGCAGTTTTCGAACTGCCTCCTGCGTTTACGTGAACAGCCTCTAGTGCTGCGTCGGCGTAGCCGTTACATGGTTTTTTTCGGCCATTGCCATTTTAGACACTGGCGCGGAACCCGGATTATTTGATGCCCGATTCACCAAAGGCGAAAGCGTTGGCTCCAAAAACTTCACTATCTGTACCGGTAATGAACTGGTGAAGTGATACTGTTCGGCGTTGGGCCCGGCCACATAAGCAGTGATAACGCCAAAGAACCGATCACCGAGGAAAAACACAAACGTGGCGGCGCGACTGATGAATTTCGATTCAATCAGGCGCCCTTTTTCGCCCCATACCTCACGGCGATGGTCGCCCGTGCCGGTTTTACCGCCTACAGCCAAAGGCTTGCCGTCCAGATCAGTATAAACGCCCCTCAGGCGCGAAGCGGTTCCGCCCTCCACGACGCCCATCAATGCGCCGCGCGCAACCCTCGCGGCTTCAGGCGGCATGACACGCTCACCCTTGCCGGGCGATCTGTTCAGCAATGTCTCGTACGGTGTCGCCTCGGCATAGTGCAAGCTCTCAAACCGAACCAGCGGCTGTCTAATGCCGTCATTCTGCAAAATGCCCATCAACTCCGCCAAGGCGGCGGGCCGATCGCCGGAAGCGCCGATGGATGTCGCGTAAGAAGGCGTCAATGCCTGGAACGGATAACCGAGACGTACCCAGGCGTGATGAATTTCCTTGAATGCTTCCGCCTCCAGTAATGTCATGATGCGCCGCTGCTGAGCATGCTTTCTTTTGCTTTTAATCAGCCACCGGTACACGGCCTGCCGCTGTTCGACGCCGGCAGCAAGCACCTCATCTCGCGTGGCATTCGGATGCTTAGCCAGATAGCTGACCAGCCAAAGCTCAAGCGGATGAATCTTGGTGATATAACCCTGATCCTGCAAATCGAACCTTGCTGTCGAATATTTTTTGTGCAGTTCGCCAATGTCTTCCTTGGCCAGAATGGACGACGGCAGATTCGCTTTCAGGTAAGCGTTGAGATCATACTCGTCATGATCTGGGTAAATGGCCTGGTACAGCATGGTCAGACGCGACGCTTTGGCCTTGACGCGCTGGGTCAGCAGAGCCAGGGCTTCTTCCGCGCTTTTGCCTTCGTATTTGGCATAAAAGCGCCGTAAATAGATCAACCCTTCGCGATCCGCAAAACGCTCCAGATAAGCTTGCCGGCGGGGGTCTTCCTCATTCTCGAGCCAGCGGGCAACGCCTTCGGGTCTGTAAAGATGATGATAGACCAGATCCCGCATCAGGCGAATGAAGACCAGATTGACGGAATCGCGCAACGCATGGCGCACCGACATGATTTTGGTGTTTTCTTCACGCGTGAAATTCTCGAAATGATGAATGCCGCCGCCAGTGAAAAAATTTTCGTAAGGGCTGGCGGAATAACGCCGATCCAACGCCATATTCAGCAATTCCTCCAGACCTATCTGAGGCTGTAACCGAAGCTGTTCGATGACCCATGCCGATAAATAATCGCGCGGATGCAGTTCGACTTTGCTCAGCTCCTGGCTCGGGCGATCCTTATACTGATGGTACAGGCCGCTGATAAGCTGCAGATAATGCACCATCGTGCGCAGCTTGGCGGTTGAACCGAGATCCAGACGAATGCCTTCGTTGATATCGAGCGGCTGATCAAAATTATCGGTTTGAACGCGCAGCAGATTGCCCCTTTCACTGCGTTCAAACAACATCAGACTATAGATGACGGGAGACAGGTCCTGATTATCCCCCAGCAACCTGAAGCCTACCGCACCGGCGGCACGGGCTGTAGCCGGATCGCTCAATCGGCGCAACGCACTTGCGACAGCCTGTTGCGTTTGATAATCGATAGTGGTTGTGGCCGTTAAATCCTGCCGGTCCAGTTCATAGATGGATTTCACGCCCGTCGATTTGGCAAGGCGCGTTCTCAGTACGGACTGCGTCTTTTTTTCGGCCATGAATTTGGCAAGAGGCGAATTTGAACTGTCAGGGCGAACAGTGGAGGCTTCCAGTGCGGCATCGCGCAACGCCGGCGAAATAACGCCCTGGTTCGCCATCACCCGCAAGTATCTGTCGACTAATTTTTGTAACGCCTGATACCCCGGCCCCAAAAGATAGGAAGGCCGTCTTTGAGACAATAGAATACTGAGCACCTGCCGATAGGCTTGCGCCTGCTTCTGGCTGATATGTTCCGAATTGATCGCGTCTGGGCTGAGCAGCCTGTTGACTTCGTTGAAATCCGCACCGAACCAGGCCGACAGACCATCGCCCAAACCGTGGACTTCTCCCAATCTCGGCGTCGCGGCGAGCGGCATGGAATTCAGGTAAGCCAGGGCGATTTCGCGCCGCATTTCGCGCGTATCGGGCCCTAACAGATAAGCGCGCACCGATGCCGTGCCCATCTGGCGAAACTTTTCCAGCAGGGACTTTGTATATCCATCGGGCGAATGGCGGTATTTTTCCAATTGTGTGGCCAGTGTGCTGCCGCCAGGCACATTGATGTCGGCGCCCAGTTTTTTCGCCATCAATTGCAATCCGGCAAATCCCAGTCGATCCCATTCAACCGCGGGATTTATAGTTGTGTTCGTTTCGTTCAGCAGTTCCCGATTTTCGATAAAAAGCAAAGTGTTCAGCACCAGAGGGGGAATGGATTCGAAATTCTGATAGCCATAGGTCGGGTAAACCGCGCTGAACAAGACCTGATTGGCCTGATCGACGATGCGAAGCCCGGCCTGGGTTTTCTCGCGATAAACCGGGAACAACCCGTAATCGACCAGTTGAGTCAGCATCGGAGATGAGGCAGCCTGGGCGGATATGCTAAAGCCTTCCTTTTCGACGCGCTGAATCACATCCGGCAGCATCGCGTAGCCTAACCGCAAATCATAAGGGCCATGCTCGGGATAGCGAATCGATGAACTGCGGCCGGGCTCTAGTTTGAAACTCAGTTGCTTGCTTATTTCGGAAAGGTATTGGGCTTGATATCTGGAGGTTTTGATCTCGTCTCTGATAATTTTTGTAAAAACAATACCGGTTCCAATCAGGGCGGCCAAAATTACCAACTCCAAGGACCGTCGAAGTATCCGCTTATTCGTCTTCATGCCCGATAATTTCCTTCAAAAACAAAATAAACGCACGCTCTTGATTGAGAGCAAAAAAGGAACGAAACCGGCACAATATTTCCACTCGATGCTGTTATTAAAAATCATTGCTTATACATATCGATTCGATTTATTTAAAACGCGGAAGTTTCCTGAAGAATATACTATTAATACTTAAGTGTTAATAAGTGATCCTACGCAATTCTGAATTTCCGCGGCTCGGAGCTAAACTAGGGGCGCATGGCGCAACAAAGTATAGCGATTTCCTGTCCGTTTTCCTGAATAACTCATTTGGCTCTTGTAGGTTCTTCATCAAGTCTGTCTGACCGTGCCGCCTACGCCGCTGGCATCGGACAACTGCAAAATGCGTAATGTACTTATTAGAATAACAGATATGAGCGGTAGGTAATATCGCCGATTAACTATTTCCATCTTCAACAATCAAACAAATAGTCTAAAAAATATCAAATAATTATAAAATTAAACACTCCAATCAGCATTACATTCACCAGGATAAGACCATGACCAGATTACACATCGTTTTGCTGATAATTATAGCCGTGGTGGCAGGCTCCTTTTTCTATTCCGATCTGCAGCAATTGCTGACTTTGGAGACTTTAAAAGCCAAGCACCAGGCCCTCCTCGCTTATACCGATGCCCATCCTGTCAAGGCTACGGCCTTTTATGCCCTGTTTTATATTGCCATGGCCGCCTTGTCTCTTCCCGGCGGCGCGCTGTTGACAATGGCCGGCGGCGCGCTGTTCGGCTTGTTGTGGGGCACATTGATCGTATCGTTTGCATCCAGTCTCGGCGCCACGCTGGCTTTTCTGGCCGCGCGCTTTCTGTTTCGAGACCTCGTCAAAGCCAAGTTCACCAACAGCGTAAAAGCCGTGGATGAAGGCATGGCGCGAGACGGGGCTTATTACTTGTTTACATTGCGGCTAGTGCCGATTTTCCCGTTTTTCGTCATTAATCTGATCATGGGATTGACCGCCATTAAAACCCGTACCTATTACTGGATCAGTCAATTGGGCATGTTGCCCGGAACGGTGGTTTACATAAATGCCGGCACACAACTGGCCAAAATCGACACTTTATCCGGCATATTCTCGCCCGCTTTGCTCGGGTCGTTCGCCTTATTGGGACTCTTTCTTCTCATGGCCCGGAAAATCGTATCGGCTGTCCAAGCCGATAAAATCTACAAGCCATGGACTAAACCCAAAAAATTCGACACCAATCTTATAGTCATAGGCGCGGGCGCGGCAGGATTGGTCGCCGCCTACGTTGCCGCTGCCGTCAAGGCTAAGGTCACGCTGGTTGAACAGCATAAAATGGGCGGTGAATGCCTGAATACCGGTTGCGTGCCGTCAAAAGCCCTCATCCGTTCGACGAAATTGCTGGCGCAGTTTCACCGCTCCGCCGAATTCGGCATCAACGGTATTAAAGCCGATTTTGACTTTGCCGAACTTATGGAACGCGTACAACGCGTGATCAAAACCGTTGCTCCGCACGATTCGGCGCCGCGCTACCGCGAACTCGGCGTGGATGTCATGGCAGGGACCGCCAGGATTGTTTCTCCGTGGGCGGTTGAAATCACGACAACGGCAGGCACGCGCACCCTGACAACGCGCTCCATCATCGTTGCGACCGGTTCACGCCCTTTTATCCCGGCGATTCCGGGTCTTGAAGCTATCGAATACCTGACTTCCGACACGGTCTGGAATTTGCGCGAGCAGCCCAAGCGCTTGCTGGTGCTGGGCGGCGGCCCTATCGGCTGCGAGCTGGCACAAGCTTTCGCCCGCCTCGGAACGCAAGTCATCCAAGTCGAAAAAGCACCGCGATTATTAACTCGGGAAGACACGGAAGCCTCCACGACCATAACGGAAAAGTTCAGTCAGGAAGGCATAGACGTGCGCCTGGAGCATATCGCGAAGCAATTCCTTACCGAAAACGGCGAACACATCCTGATCGCCGAGCATCGGGACCAGGAAGTGCGCATCGCTTTTGACCGGCTGCTGCTAGCCATAGGCCGCACGGCCAACAACGCCGGCTTCGGCCTTGAGGACATCGGCGTGGAGCTGGCGCCCAAGCATACGGTGCGAATTGACGAATTTCAGGCCACCAATTATCCGAATATCTTCGCCTGCGGCGATGTGGCGGGCCCTTACCAGTTTACCCATACGGCCGCGCACCAGGCCTGGCATGCATCGGTCAACGCCCTGTTCGGCAGCTTCAACAAATTTCGCACCGATTACTCCGTGATCCCCTGGGCAACCTTTACTGACCCGGAAGTCGCCCGCGTCGGTCTGAATGAACAGGATGCCAGGGAGCAAGGCGTTGCTTATGAGGTCAGTATTTACGATATCGGTGACCTGGATCGCGCCATTGCCGATAGCGCGGCGCATGGTTTTATCAAAGTGCTGACGCCGCCCGGCAAGGATAAGATTCTTGGCGTCACGATAGTCAGCCAGCATGCCGGCGACATGATCGCGGAATTCGTGCTGGCCATGAAGCAGGGTATTGGCCTGAATGACATCCTGCGCACTATCCATATCTACCCGACGATGGCGGAAGCCAATAAATACGCCGCCGGCGTATGGAGACGCCGTCATCAGCCGGAGACATTGCTGAAGTGGGCAGCGCGCTTCCACGCATGGCGGCGGGGCTAACGCGGCTTTTTCCGCAGTTTGCCGCCATCTGCCATTGGATAAGCTTGCCTATGGCATTGCTGGCTCTGCTGCGTTGATTTTTAGATTAGTCAGGGCGGACTATCGGCTGACGGAATCATTTCAAGAGCGAGTATAGCCCACTCTACGAGATTGTTTCATGCCAGCATCGAAGATTGATTGTCCGCCCGATATCGTAACGGTTCAATTTTCTTGCCGGCTTTCGTTATCAAAAAAAGAGCGAGAGAAATCATGACCCTCGCTCGTCGGTAAGTACCAGGCTTGAAAACCACTAGGAGAGATAATGAAAAAATTGCAAAAAGTCATTCCCTGCATCGTAACTGTGAACAAATGCCTTATCGGTGCCGGGCGTTAACTATCCAATCCGCCTGGCTAAAATGATATCTCGGGCGATGGTCTGACTAGACCATCGCCGTAGAGGTCATAAGTCACATCGGCGGTTTGCGCAACCCTGATCTGCATCCTGGCGCGGCCTAAGGAACCCAGGCCGACCACTAGCTTTTTGTACTCGACGCCGTCCAGGGTTTGTTTCTGCCTATCGAAGCCGAACCAGCCGATGCCGTATCGAACCTTGATTTGCGCCCCGGCCGGCGCCTGGAAAAAAGCCGTGCCTTTGGCGTTCCAAAACGATTCAACGGTACGCCAGTTGCCGCTACTGATGTGTTTTCTTGTGATCATGGAATGCTCCTGATTGCGTGTTATAGTTATATGTTTTGATTCATTCCGCGCGAAAAATCGATTTAATAAGCCCAAGTTGGTAAAAGTGGCCACCAACTTGGGAAGCAAAGGAGAGCGCGCACCTTTTCCTTAAAACGAAGTTATTTTGGCATCAGGCATTTTTGAATTCAGTGGAGAATTAACGTTTTTCTTGTTAAAAAATTCACTACTGGAACAAAGTGGAACTTGCCGGTTTATTGAGTTTACGGCTTGATCCTTGAATCGGACGAATAGGCGCTCGTGCCGGGCGCTTTCACTATGTGGGCAAGAATGGCAAAAATCTCTACATCGCAGAATAAGTGTATTCATCGGTAGCAGGTTTTTTGCTCGGGAAAGTTAACGTTCGAAAACTTGTTTTTCCTTTTATAACAAAAGACGGCTCTCATTGCTTATCCCAAATCCAGGTTAAATAACCATCAAAACTGCCTTGTCCAGTCAAAACAAGCTTGCAATGGAATTATTATTTAAATATTCTGACTAAAAACGTAGGTTAATAATTACATTTGCACTATGGCAACTACCACTAGCGGCAGCTCGCCCGGAAATAAGCGGGACTTTGCCCCATAGCAGCCGCTATGTTGACTTGGATATTTTTTCAGATGGCTGTTGCTTTCGGGCCGCCCCATGGAACATCGAATTTGAAAACATCCCCCAAACGACTATAGACAATGCAATCACTACGCCATTTTTCAGCCAACCGTAATGACCTGTCAGCATTTAAGCTCCACGGGACATGTTGGCTCCGGGTCAGGCAATTTGCGCTCATACTGGCTTTGAGCATCCTGAGCTATCCTGGCCTCGTTGGAGCCGAACAGCATCAGTCCCTGCAAGTCGGTTCGGAAATCGGTTTTCCGCCTTATGCCGATGTCGATAATCAGGGCCGACCGACCGGCTTCACTATCGAGCTGTTCACCCTGGTCGCCGAGGTGATGAATATTCCCATCACCTTCCGGCCGGACCGCTGGGATACAGTCTGGCACCGACTGAAGACGGGCAAGATCGACGCCCTGCCGCTGGTGGCGCGCTTGCCGGAACGCGAAGGCCAGGTGGAATTCACTGAACCGCACACGATTGGCTACGATACCTTCTTTGTCCGCAAGGGGCATGAGCCCATCAAGTTTATCGAACAAGCCCGCCCCTTGAGCATTATCGTCCTGCGCTCGGATACTTCCCATGACGCGCTTACCAGCCGCGGTTTTAATCAGCAACTGGTGCTCGTCGATAGTCTGGCCGAGGGTTTTCGCCTGCTGGCTTCAGGCCACCATGACGCAATGCTGGCGCCATTGCTGCAAGGCAACATGCTGCTGCATGACACCGGCCTGGAGAAAATAGTCATGCCCGGCCCGCTGCTCAAAGAGTACCGGCGGGAGTTCTGCTTTGCCGTACGCAAAGGCGATATCGGCCTGCGCGACCGCCTCAATCAAGGTCTGGCCATCGTCAAGGCCAACGGAGAGTACGACCGACTCTACAGAAAGTGGCTCAATATCGACACTTCCTACACCTTTCCGGTCAAGTACGTTGTCTGGAGCGCAGTGATTGTCGCCGGCCTATTGTCGCTCCTGTGCCTTTGGACCTGGCAGCTGCGCCGCCAGGTGGCTCTGCGCACTGGCGAGCTGGCTCAAGCCTATGCAGCCGTGCAAGCCGAACGTCAGCAGCTGCATGACGTGCTGCAGGAACTCCCTGTCTATGTGGTGCTGCTGGGGCAGGATCACAAGGTAGCCTTCGCCAACCGCTTCTTCGAGCAGCGCTACGGCAAGGCTCTCGGGCGGCATTGTCATGAATATCTGTTCAACCGCAGCGAGCCATGCGAAAACTGTCAGACCTTCAAAGTGCTTCAGACCCATGAGCCGCTGGAATGGCAATGGACCGGCCCGGACGGTCATGTCTACGAAATTCATGACTTTCCTTTTACCGACGTCGACGGCTCTCCCATGATCATGGAGGTAGGCATCGACATCACGGAGATAAAGCGGGTCAAACAGGCGCTACGCGAAGCCAATGCCTCACTGGAGCAACGCGTAATCGATCGCACGGCCGAACTGGAGGCCGCGCGGCAAGAAGCCGAGCGGGCCCGCGACCTGCTGCGGGTAACCATGGACAACGCGCCGGCGCTGATGTCTTATATTGATAGGGAATGCCGGTATCGTCGCGTCAACAAGACTTACGAGCTGTGGTTCGGCTATACCCCTGAACAGGTGTGCGGACATCATATACGGGAAATCATCGGTGAGGCTGCCTGGCAGTCGCTCAGTCCTTTCGTCGAACGAGCTCTCGCCGGAGAACAGGTCGAGTTCGAGCTCAATGTGCCCTACCGCAAGGGCGGCCCGCACTGGGTGCACGCGACGTATTCTCCGGACTTCGACACCGAGGGGCAAGTGCGCGGATTCGTGACGCATGCGCTCGACATCAGCAAGCGCAAACAGGCCGAGGACGCACTAAAGGAGATCGACCGCCGCAAGGATGAATTCCTTGCCATGCTGGCCCACGAACTGCGCAATCCTCTGGCTCCGATCAGCAACGCCGTGCAAATCATGAAACGGCCCAATCTGAACCAGACGCAGCTCGACTGGTGCCGCGATGTCATCAATCGCCAGGTCGAGCACCTGGTCCGGCTGGTCGACGACCTACTGGATGTCTCGCGCATCAGCCGAGGCAAGATCGAACTCAAGAAGGAACCGCTCGAGATGTCGGCTATCGTGCAGCGGGCGGTGGAAACCAGCCACCCCTTGATCGATGCTCGCCGCCATGAACTCACCGTACACCTGCCGCCTGAGCCGGTAGTCGTCGAAGGTGATCTGGTCAGGCTGTCGCAAGTCGTGTCGAACCTGCTCAACAATGCCGCCAAGTATACCGATGAAGGGGGCAGCATCAAGCTGACCGTTGAACCAGCGGACAATGGCGTCTTCATCCGGGTCCGCGATAACGGCCGGGGCATCGATCCTACGGCGCTGATCAATCTGTTCCAATTATTCTATCAGGTGGACCGCACGATCGACCGCGCGGAAGGCGGCCTGGGCATCGGCCTTGCGCTCGTCAGAAGTATGGTGACGATGCATGGCGGCGAGGTATGGGCCTACAGCGAAGGGCGCGGCAAAGGCAGTGAATTTATCATCCGCCTGCCCTGCCTGCGGGAAGTGCCGGCCGCCCCGATTTCCTGTCAGGCAGACTCGAAGCCGGATGAAGGCCCGTTCCGCATTCTCGTGGTCGACGATAACCGCGACGCCGCCCAGAGTCTGTCTCTCTTGTTGGCTAGCGACGGACACGAGGTATTACAGGCCTATGACGGCTACACAGCCTTGGAAACTGCAGTGGTTGAGCGACCGCAGGTCGTGCTGCTCGACATTGGCCTGCCCGGCATGGATGGCTACGAAGTTGCGCGGATACTCAGGCAGCATCCAGTTTTAAAGACGACACGCCTGATCGCCTTGAGCGGCTATGGGCGCGAGTTGGATCGTGAGCAGGCGAAGACAGCCGGATTCGATGATTATCTGACCAAACCGGTCGATTTTGACGAACTACTGTGTACCTTGTACCAGTCATCATTTTCCGGCGTGATGCCGAACTGAGCCGTAATAATTTTCAAGCCTCGGAATTATTACGGCTGTTCAGTGTTTAATAAGGAGAGCGAAACCGACCTATTGATTGACGGGGGCGATCAGCACTTTATCAATCCGCGTTCCGTCAATGTCCACCACCTCAAAACGCCAGTTATCGTACTCAAAGCTGTCCGCCACGTGCGGAACCCTTTCCAGATGGAACAGAATGAACCCTCCGATAGTATTGTAGACATTGTCTGTCTCGCCAGGGAATTCGGTGTCTATATCAAGGACCGACTTCAGCTTCGCTATCGACACGCCGCCATCGATGAGCCATGAGCCATCATCACGCTGAACGACATCGGGTTCGAGTTCGGATTCGGCTGTCGGAAAATCGCCGACAATGGCCGTCAGGACATCGCTGAGCGCGACAAGGCCCTCCACTTCGCCGTATTCGTTAACGATCAAGGCGAAGTCGGCATGCTCTTCCCGGAAAAGCTCCAGAAGATGCGTGAGTGTGATGAAATCAGGGACGTACAGCGCTGGACGCAATGTTTTCTCAATATCAAATACGCCTTCCATCATCGACTTCAATAAATCGCCGCGGTGCAGGATTCCCAGCACATTCTCCAGGCCATCCCTGCAAACCACTACGCGCGTATGTCGGCAATCGGCGATTTTCCGCTTAACTTCATCCTCCGGAGCGGCCAGATCGATAGCCAAAATCTCCTGGCGCGGCGTCATAATCGCGCCGACACGCAGTTCATCCAGTTTCAGCACATTGGCGACCAACCGGCCTTCGCTGGCATGGAAAACGCCGGCTTCGGAGCCCATTTCCATCAGCAGCTTGACTTCTTCGTTGGTAACCGACTCCTGGCGGGGACGGTGAGCGCCAATGATGCGCAGCAGCAGGTTTCCGGAAGCCGACAGCAGCCAGACCAACGGGCTGGCAATTTTGGCCAGGCCCGTCATCGGGCGGGCGATAGCGACGGCAATGCTTTCCGAATGCAGCAAAGCCAGCCGCTTGGGAAAGAGCTCGCCGACCACCACGGAAAAGTAAGTGATTAAAACCACGGTCAATGTCAAGGCAATGCCTTCGGCGTAAGGCGCGAGCAGCGGAAATTTCAAAAGCTGTTCATGGATAGGCGTCGTCAACGCATCTTCACCCAACGCACCGCTCAAAATACCGACGGATGTAATGCCTATCTGAATCGTAGACAAAAAATGGGACGGCTCTTCATGTAGCTTGAGCGCCGCACTGGCGCCTGATTTACGCTCGGAAGCCAGCTTTTGCAAGCGCGCTTTTCTGGAAGAAACCACCGACATTTCCGACATTGCAAAAATGCCATTGATAAGAATTAAAATAAGGATAAGACCAATGTCCATTATGTGAGCCGCCTCTTACCGTTACCGGCGCGGCTGAGGAGTTAAATGTAGCCAATGATATCACATCATCCAATGATAATGACGGAACTGCTAGGCAAATAACTTCTCGAATCAGTTAAACAATCAGTTTGGAAAGGCAGCCCCATGAAAGCAATGTTATTAAGACAACTCTCTGATTTAAAAGACAATCCAAAACCTCTTGAATGGGTGGACCTTCCTGTTCCCATCCCTGGCGACAGGGAAATTCTGCTCAAGGTTTCCGCTTGCGGCGTCTGTCATACCGAACTGGATGAAATCGAAGGCAGAACGCCGCCGCCGCATTTGCCGGTTATCCCTGGGCACCAGATTGTAGGCCGCGTCGACGCAGTCGGCAGCAAGGTAAAACATATCAAGAAAGGCGACCGGGTTGGCATCGCCTGGATTTTTTCCGCTTGCGGCACATGCAAGTTTTGCCTGGCCGGCCACGAAAATCTGTGCCCGGTCTTCGAAGCCACCGGCCGCGACGCCAATGGCGGCTATGCACAATATATGACCGTCGGCGAGGATTTCGCTTACCGGATTCCCGACACTTTTTCCGATCTTCAGGCAGCTCCCTTGCTGTGCGCCGGCGCCATCGGCTATCGGTCTCTACGGCTGACCGGACTTAAGGAGGGGCAGCGTCTGGGCTTGACGGGATTTGGCGCGTCCGGCCATCTGGTCCTGAAGATGGCGAAGCATCTTTATCCGAATACCGAGGTATTCGTGTTTGCCCGAAGCGCCGAAGAACGGGAGTTCGCCCTGGAACTGGGCGCCGTCTGGGCCGGCGAAACAGCCGAACGCGCGCCCCGCAAACTGGACTGCATCATTGACACGACACCGGCCTGGCAACCCATCGTCGAAGCATTGGCGAACCTTGAGCCGGGCGGCCGGCTCGTGATCAATGCAATCCGCAAGGAAAGCGGCAAACAGAGCCTGCTGCAACTGGACTATCCGCTGCATCTCTGGCAGGAAAAGGAAATCAAGAGTGTCGCCAATATTACCCGGGCCGATGTACAGGAGTTCCTGAGCCTGGCCGCTGAAATGAATTTGAATCCCGAAGTTCAGGTATTTGCGCTGGAACAGGCGAATGAGGCGTTGATCGAGCTGAAAACAGGCAGAATCCGTGGCGCCAAGGTGCTGAAAATCGATTGACGGCCTGTCGCCCTGAAATTTCTCAAGCGGAACAGGGTTTGCAACCCCGTTCCCGACGTTTCCGCGACGCCTGAGCTAAACGGCTGCGCTCAGCCGGCGCCAGGCGCGTCGGGCCGGCCGCGGTATTGAGCTTAACCTCGCGATAGGACACAGCTATGACAAGAGCCGACAGCAGCATGTCAACTTCTTACACCTGCCCCATGCATCCCGAAGTTCAGTCGGCCCGGCCCGGGAACTGCCCGAAGTGCGGCATGGCGCTCGAGCCTATCGAAACGCCCAAGCCCCTGTCCGGCACCGAATGGGTCTGCCCGATGCACCCGGAAATCGTCCGCGACCACCCCGGAAACTGCCCGATCTGCGGCATGGCGCTCGAGCCCAGGACGGTCGAAGCCGAACGAAGCGAGCAAAATCCCGAACTGAAAGACATGAGCCGCAGGTTCTGGTTCGCCGCCGCCTTGACCGTGCCGCTGATCATCGTCGCCATGGGCGACATGCTGCCCGGACAGCCCGTCTCGCGGCTGTTCTCGGCGCGGACCCGCATACTCATCGAACTCGCGCTCGCGACGCCCGTATGCCTGTGGTCCGCATGGCCCTTTTACGTGCGCGCCGTGCAATCGATAAAAAACCGCAGCCTCAACATGTTCACGCTGATCGGGCTCGGCGTGAGCGTAGCTTACCTCTACAGTCTGATCGCGGCGCTGTTTCCGGACATTTTTCCCGCCTCGTTCCGCGAACACGGCGAGGTTGACGTCTACTTCGAGGCCGCCGCCGTGATCGTGACCCTTATCCTGCTCGGCCAGGTCATCGAGCTGCGCGCCCGCAGCCGGACCAGCCAGGCCGTCAAGCAACTGCTCGGCATGCAGGCCAAAACCGCGCGCCGCCTGGCCGATGACGGCACCGAGGCGGATGTGCCGCTGGATGCGGTGCAAATCGGGGACCGGCTGCGCGTGCGGCCGGGCGAGAAAATACCGGTGGACGGCGTCGTGCTGGAAGGCGCGAGCTCGGTGGATGAGTCCATGGTTACCGGCGAACCGATCCCGGCCGAAAAGCACGAGGGCGACCGCGTCATCGGCTCGACCATCAACGGCACCGGCAGTCTGATCATGCGCGCCGAGAAAGTCGGCGCGGAAACCCTGCTCTCGCGCATCGTGGCGATGGTGGCCGAGGCGCAGCGCACCCGCGCGCCGATCCAGAAACTGGCCGATATTATCGCCGGCTATTTCGTTCCCGTCGTGGTTGTCATCGCGATTATCACCTTTATCGTCTGGTCCCTGGCCGGGCCCGAGCCGCGCATGGCTTACGCGCTTATCAACGCCATCGCCGTGCTGATCATTGCCTGCCCGTGCGCCCTCGGCCTGGCGACGCCCATGTCCATCATGGTGGCGACCGGCAAGGGCGCCAGTGCCGGCATCCTGTTCAGGAACGCCGAGGCCATCGAACTGATGCGCAAGATCGACACTCTGGTCGTGGACAAAACCGGCACATTGACCGAAGGCAAGCCGAAACTTGTCAGTATCACGACTACCAGCGGCATCGGGGAAAATGATCTCCTGCGTTTCGCCGCGAGCATCGAACGCGGCAGTGAGCATCCGTTGGCGGAAGCCATAGTCGAAGGCGCGGAACAACGAGGCGTCGAATTGGCCCTCGCCGAGGATTTCGAGTCCGTTACCGGCCAGGGCGTCAAGGGCCGCGTCGACGGCCGGGATATCGCTCTCGGCAACCGCGCGCTGATGGACAGCCTGGGCGTCGATCCGGGCCAGCTCGCGGCCCGCGCCGAGGAATTGCGTGGCGACGGTCAGACCGTCATGTTTGTCTCGGCCGGCGGCAAATTGGCGGGGCTTATCGGCGTGGCCGACCCGATCAAGCATAGCACGCCCGACGCCATCCGGACCTTGCACAGCGAGCATATCCGCATCGTAATGCTCACAGGCGACAGCCGGACCACGGCCCAGGCCGTCGCAAGCAAGCTCGGCATCGGCGAGGTCATGGCCGAAGTCCTACCCGACCAGAAGGCCGACATAGTCAAGCGCCTGCAAGACGAAGGCCGCATTGTGGCCATGGCGGGCGACGGCATCAACGATGCGCCGGCGCTGGCTCAGGCGCATGTCGGCATCGCCATGGGCACGGGCACGGACGTAGCCATGGAAAGCGCCGGCGTCACGCTGGTGAAAGGCGACCTGCGCGGCATAGCCCGCGCCTGGCGGCTAAGCCGGCATACAATGGCCAATATCAAACAGAACCTGTTCTTTGCTTTCATTTACAATTTTGCCGGCATTCCCATCGCCGCCGGCGTCCTGTTTCCGTTCTTCGGCCTGCTGCTCAGCCCGATGATCGCCGCTGCCGCCATGAGCTTCAGCTCGGTATCGGTGATCGGCAACGCGCTCAGATTGCGTGGCGTGAAATTGTAAAAAACGCTGTTCGACTTTCTGCAAGCGCAAAAGACAAGACGCCCATGCGCGTAATCTCAGAAATTAACTATCATAATGAGTGTCGTATTTTTTATTGAAAATCCCGCCTCAATCTCCTATGCTCAACAGTAAGGTTTTCATTTGTATTCGAAATCTTGCTATTCAACTAAATCCTAAATAACTCAAACTATAAAGGGAACTGTATGAAGATCGGTATACCCAAAGAGATCCACGAGGGTGAAAAACGTGTAGCTACAACGCCTGAAGCCGCTGAAAAAATCATTAAAATGGGCTTCGAGGTCAGCCTGGAAAGCGGCGCCGGCGCCGGTGCCGATATCTCAGACGAGGCTTATAAGGAAGTCGGCGTTGAAATCGTCAAATCGGCGAAGACGCTATGGAATGACGCCGACATCATCATGAAAGTCAGACCGCCTGAACGCCATCCTGAGCTGGCCATTGATGAGGTTGAACTCCTGCCTGAAGGCGGCCATTTGATCAGCTTCATCTGGCCGGCGCAAAATGAAGACTTAATGCAGACGCTGGCCGCCAAAAAAGCGACCGTGCTGGCCATGGACAGCGTGCCGCGCATATCCAGGGCGCAAAAACTCGATGCGCTCAGTTCCATGGCCAATATCGCCGGCTACAGGGCCGTCATTGAGGCGGCGCAGCATTTTGGCCGATTCTTCACCGGCCAGATTACCGCCGCCGGCAAGATTCCGCCGGCCAAGGTACTGGTCATCGGCGCCGGTGTCGCGGGACTTGCCGCCATCGGCGCGGCGAAAGGCATGGGCGCGATCGTCAGGGCTTTCGATACCCGGCCCGAAGTCAAGGAACAGATTGAAAGCATGGATGCCGAATTTCTGATGCTGGATTTCAAGGAGGAAGGCAGCGGCGTCGGCGGTTATGCCAAAACCATGTCGAAAGAATTCATTGAAGCCGAGATGGCGCTATTCGCGCGCCAGGCCATGGAAGTCGACATCATCATCACCACCGCCCTGATTCCGGGCAAACCCGCGCCCGAGCTGATCACGCAAGGCATGGTCAAGTCCATGAAGCCGGGCAGCGTCATCGTCGACCTGGCGGCCGAACAGGGCGGCAACTGCGCCCTGACCGAGAAAGACAAAGTCGTCGTCAAGCACGGCGTCACGATTATCGGTTATACCAATCTGCCCAGCCGCCTGGCCAATCAGTCCAGCCAGCTGTACGCAACCAACCTCAGGCATTTGTTGACGGAACTTTGCCCCGAAAAGAACGGCGTGCTCAATGTCAACATGGACGATGAAGTGATCCGGGGCGCGACGGTGATCAAGGAAGGCAAGATAACCTGGCCGCCACCGCCGCCCAAATTATCGGCCGCCCCTACCCCGCAAACAGAAGCCCCCGCCTACCCCGCCGTCCAGGCACAAGAAAAGAAACGAGCCATCCCTGACGCCATCAAGCCCCTTATACCGTTGGTTGCCGGTGGGCTCGCCCTGTTCGGCATCGGCGCCGTCGCGCCGGCTTCCTTCATGTCGCACTTTACCGTCTTCGTGCTGGCCTGCTTCATCGGCTATCAGGTGATCTGGAACGTGACGCCGGCTTTGCACACGCCTCTGATGAGCGTGACCAATGCCATCAGCGGCATCATCGTGATCGGCGCACTGGTGCAGATTTCGGCGCCGGGATATCTCGTCATCATTTTGGCCGGCCTGGCCATACTCATTGCATCCATCAATATTGCCGGCGGCTTTTTGGTCACGCGCCGCATGCTTGAAATGTTCAGAAAATAAGGGAGAGAAGATGTCTCAAAGCTTAGTCACGATGTCTTACATCGCCGCCACAATTTTGTTCATTTTAAGTCTGAGCGGTTTAAGCCACCAGGAAACTTCCCGGCGCGGCAATTATTACGGCATGATCGGCATGGCCATCGCCATCATCGCCACGACCTTTACTCTAAACGGTGCGTCTAGCGCCTATGTCGTTTTAATCCTGGCCTTGTTGGCCGGCGGCGCGATCGGCGCCATGGCGGCCTTAAAGGTTGAAATGACGCAAATGCCCGAACTGGTCGCCATCATGCACAGCCTGGTCGGCATGGCCGCGGTTCTGGTCGGTTTCGCCAACTTCATGGATACCGGCGCCACTCTTTCGGGCGTCGAGAAAACGATCCATGAACTGGAAATTTATATCGGCATTTTAATCGGCGCCGTCACGTTCTCGGGTTCGGTCATCGCCTTCGGCAAGCTCAGCGGCAAAATCAACGGCAAACCGGTCCTGCTGCCGGCACGGCACTGGCTGAATCTGGTCCTGCTGATTGTGGTTATCGTTTTAGGCCGGCTGTTTCTTCAACAGGCTGAAACCGGCGGCGGTCTCTTGCCATTATTGCTCATGACTATCATCGCGCTGGCTTTCGGCGTGCATATGGTCATGGCCATCGGCGGAGCCGACATGCCCGTCGTCGTATCGATGCTGAACAGCTATTCCGGTTGGGCTGCCGCGGCCACGGGATTCATGCTCAGCAACGATCTGCTGATCGTGACCGGCGCCCTGGTCGGCAGCAGCGGGGCCATCCTCAGTTACATCATGTGCCGCGCCATGAACCGCAACTTCATCAGCGTTATCGCCGGCGGCTTCGGCACAGGCACGGGCGAGGCGGCCGCCGTTGAAGGCGAAGTCTACCCTATCGATGCCGAAGAAACCGCGCAATTGCTGCTGGCGGCCAAGAATATCATGATCATCCCCGGTTACGGCATGGCCGTGGCGCAGGCCCAGCATACGGTCAATGAGATCACCAAATTGCTCCGGGAAAAAGGCAAGAAAGTCCGCTTCGGCATCCATCCGGTCGCAGGACGCATGCCCGGGCACATGAACGTATTGCTGGCCGAGGCCAAGGTGCCTTACGACATCGTTTATGAAATGGATGAAATCAACGAGGATTTCCCCAACGTCGATGTCACGATCGTGATCGGCGCCAACGATATTGTGAACCCGTCGGCGCTCGATGATCCGAACAGCCCGATCGCCGGCATGCCGGTACTGGAATGCTGGAAAGGCGGCACTACGGTTGCGCTCAAGCGCAGCATGGCATCGGGCTACGCCGGGGTCGGCAATCCGTTGTTCGTGCTTGAGAACACACGCATGCTGTTCGGCGATGCCAACGAGACCATGCAGTCAGTGTTGAAGGCGTTGCAGGGCTGATTACAGTAATAAGGCTCAAGGAAAGCGACATGCCCTTGGGCCTTTCCTCCCATTTCCGGATTTCGGCCTGTTTAACAGAGCGTTCTCCGTGTGCAAATGCGGGGAATGCCTTTCATCAGCTCTATCCGCCGGACTTGCTTTTTAAGCGCAATCATCACTTGAGTCTTCTATGCTCAAATTCAGAAGAGCCCAAGGAATGTAGGGGCGAATTCATTCGCCCTTGTCGCCCTTTGGGTACTTGTGCCCTTTAGGGTATTCGCCCTGGGCGACTACCCTAAAGGGCATAAATAAAGTCGCCCCCACACCTGAAAATTCAAGGAAGTTATTTCTCACCTTAGCCTTAGTTAAAGCCGCTTTCTACCGACCCTTTTCCTTCACTGCGCAGCATCAACATTTTTCCATTGCGACGAATCAGAGTATCAATGCCACGCGAGCGTATGTTCATGATTGAACCTGCGACATCCAGAGAATAGCTGGCATCGACGGTGGCGGATTTCTTATCGGGAGAAATATCTATTTTGTGAATTGAGTAGCCATAGTCGAGTTGCAGTATGCCTCCCATTTTATCGCCCAAATCCTCGAAAGACTTGTACATATCCCGAGCGCTCTGGCAGGTCTGCTCTTTATTGAGCCGATCGCTTCTTTCCTGATCCTGGAATACACTGACTCCCACAGCTTGAAACTCATCATCCAGCAGGGCGCAAAGCTCTTCCGGCTTCCTGCTTAACGTTGCGGCTTCCTGCTGTTTATAGAACGCAAGGACATTATCTTCGGTAAGCGTTCGTCCCCCGACGAAGTACCACCATCCGGCTGCCGCAACGAGCGGAGCAATTAGGATTAGTTTTTTCATTATTGATAAACTTGATTTTTTTGGGGTAATTATTCTGGTAGAGCTCGAGGCCAATGAGAAACGACAAGGCCGGTGATACCTCGAGAAGCAAGTTTTGTATCTTTGTGTCGAACTATAGTTCAAATATTGAAAATATCCATGTCTCTTGGATTAAACGATTCAGTATTTTTCACGAACGCTTGCAAACCACGGATCGCGTCTACGTAAGAAATCTATTAAAACCTGCCCTGCATCGCCAGCCTTACCGTTGGACAACTGCCTCTGGGTAGAGGTCCTGGCATGACGGGAACGCCATCTTTGTACTCCCTAAATCCAACCCGACGTATGCCGGCTGAATACAATTTTAGCGGCGTAATCATCCTTTCTCTCGCCCTGCCGCCAGTGCCTGAAAAAGAGCTATACTTTTTGCAGTACCTTTCAAATTAATCTGGAGCATGGCGCGAAGATGGACAACAACGCAAAAATTCCCTGTAAGTATTTTTCCGAACTTCCCGCACGCTGGCATTGCCCACGCTGCATGATCGACATTTCCGACGCTTGCGCGAAACGCCCGGAAAGATCCGACGACCGTTACGAAATCCGCCGCGATTGTCCCATTTGCCTCGAACCGCTGCAGTCATTGGGGATCGAAAACTCCATCAAGCCTTTTTGGGAGCGCATTCCGGCGTTTTTCATTTATCCCGTAAGATCCGACGCCCTGATTTATATAACGCTGTTGTCGCTGTTGAACCTGTTGTTCGTAGTCAATGTTGTGATCGGGATTGGAGTCCTCCTGGCGACTTCATACGCTCTGCTGCTATACGCCTATAAATGCCTGAACCACATCGCACGCGGCCACATGGAAGCGCCCGGCCTGATGGTCGATTACAAAGTGCTCAATTCTTCGCTCGTTTTCAAGCAGTCGATGGTGTATATCCTGGTGGGGCTGGCTTTGGCGTTTGCGGCGCGGCTGTTCGGCCTGCCGGGCCTGATTGTTACCGGGGCGTTTTTTCTGCTGGGCATACCGGCATCCACCACCTTATTGGCGATCAACGGCAGCCTTCTCGACGCAGTCAATCCGGTCAGCATTTTTCGCACGATGGCGACTATCGGCCGCCCCTATTTCATCCTTTACCTGTTTTTACTGTTCATGCTCGGCGGCTACGAGATGCTGCAAGATACGGCGCTCGAATACATGCCCGCTTCCCTGATAATGCCGGCAGTATTTTTTTTACAGGCGTACTTCACAATCGCAATGTACGCGATGATGGGCTACGTGATCTATCAATACCACGAACCCCTGGGCTTTGACGAAGTCAGGAAAGTTGAGGAAAGTCCACGCAACCCCGTTCCCGGCCTTTCCACCGATCCGCTGTTGAACGAAATTTATATCCTGAACATAGAAGGGAAGCAGGATGCGGCGATCAAACGCCTGCAAAAGGCCGTCAAACGGGACCCCAAGCCGGAATATTACGCCAAGCTGCACAGGTTGCTGCAATCGACGGAAAACAACGCCGAACTCTGCCGAAATAGCGAAGCCTACCTGAAGCGCCTGTTAGAACATGAAGCCACGCCGCGCTTCAAGCGCCTGAACGAGGCCGTTGGCATTTATGCCGATTGCGTGCGCGCCGATCCGGCATTCGGCTATCAAAACCCGCAAGTGGTTTTCGAATTGGCTGAAGCGGCTTTCCAGAGTCGGCAATTCGACGATTGCCTGACGATCTTGAACGGCTATCACAAACGCTTTCCGCAAAGCGAATTGCTGCCGGAAGCGTATTTAATGGTTGCCAAAGTGATGGTCGAGCATAAGCAGGACGATGCGCAAGCCAAACAAATATTGGAAGCATTGCTGAAGCGCTATCCCGATCATGCCGTGATACCGCAAGTCAGGGAGTATCACCAACTCGTTTCCTCGATAATTGCACGGGAGACGGCATGATCATCATCCCCCTGGAAAAATCCATAAATTGGAAACGGCCGCCTTTGGTTACCTTGTTTCTGATTTTAGGCTGCTCTGCGATACTTTTCGGAGTCGAGAGTTATGAAAATAAGAAGTACGCCGAGCTGTTCGATTTTTATTTTGCCTCCGGCTTGCCGCATCTTGAATTGCCGCTCTATGCCGTGACGCTGAATGGCGAAGGCGAGGACATCGATCCCAAGTCTTTACAGGAATTGCTGGACACGGATTATCGGCAGCTGGATGAATCCCAGCAGCACTTCCTGCAAGGGATGCTGCTGCACATGCAGAACAACGCCGGCTTCATGGAGCGCCTGCATCACGGAGAAATCATCACTGCCAACAATGACGAATTCCGTAATTGGCTGGTCCAGCGCAAGCGCTTTGAGGTATTGACCTTCGAACCGGTATATAAAACGTACGGATTCACGCCCAAAGAGCACAAGCCGCTGACTTTTCTGACCCACATGTTCCTTCATGCCGACCTCGGACACCTGATCGGCAACATGCTCTTCCTTTTCCTGGTCGGGTTTACCGTGGAAATGGCATTGGGTTCGGCGGTTTACCTGCTCTGCTATGTATTGACCGGCCTGGCTGCGGTGTGCCTGTTCTGGATGGTTGACCCGGCGAGTGAAGTGCCTCTGGTCGGCGCATCGGGCGCGATATCCGGCCTCATGGGCCTGTATGCCGGTATTTTCGGGATGCGCAAGATCCGCTTTTTTTATTCGCTGTTGTTTTATTTCGATTACGTGCGCGCCCCGGCATTGATCATGCTGCCCGCCTGGCTGGCGAACGAGTTCTACCAAATGCTGACCATGCCCGACAGCAATGTCGCTTTCATCGCGCACATCGGCGGCCTGTCGTCCGGCGGCTTGCTGGCGGTGTCGCTGCAGCGTTTCCTAAGCGCCAAAATCGACACAGCTTACCTGGATGCGGCAAAGCGCGATGAAGATAAACAGCAGCGCTACCGGCAGGCCATGCAATTTCTGGGCGAGATGAACATCCCCAAAGCACAAAAGTTATTTCAGGAATTGCATGCCGAATATCCGGATGACCGGGATATTCTCTGGCAACTTTTCAACACTTTAAAGCATGACCCGAACAGCGCCGATTTTTACCACATTCTCGTCAAGGTTCTGAGTATTCGGTTAAAAATAACTTTCCGATTTGTCGATGAATGTAGGGGCGAATTCATTCGCCCTGGGCGACTAAAGTCGCCCCCACACCCTGAAAATTCAGGGAAGTTATTTCTCGCCATATCCTTAA
>Ga0196965_1000063_pt1 | contig 87095 bp, 88 predicted proteins | sample S1_20metaG_FD_148668 | JGI IMG/M metagenome (GOLD analysis project Ga0196965, IMG submission 148668) | Soil microbial communities from Anza Borrego desert, Southern California, United States - S1_20 | ecosystem: Environmental > Terrestrial > Soil > Desert | place: USA: California | collected...
AATCCGAAGATGAAGCACGCTTACGGCGACGACACCATGCCCTCGACCGCCGAGAACGTGGCGCAGGAATATCAGGTCAGCCGCGAGGACCAGGACGCGTTCGCGGTCAGGAGCCAGGACAAGGCCGCCGCCGCGCAGGAGAGCGGCCGCTTCGCCGCCGAGATCGTCCCGGTCGAGATCCCGCAGCGCAAGGGCGATCCCATCGTCGTCGGCCGGGACGAGCATCCGCGCAAGACCAATGTCGAGGCGCTGGCGAAGCTGAGGCCGATCGTCCGGCCCGACGGCACGGTCACCGCGGGCAACGCGTCCGGCGTCAATGACGGCGCCGCGGCGATGATCGTGGCTTCCGAGGAGGCGGCGAAGCGCAACGGCCTCACGCCGCGCGCGCGGATCGTCGGCGGCGCCGTTGCCGGCGTGCCGCCGCGGATCATGGGCATCGGCCCCGCGCCCGCATCCCAGAAGCTGCTGAAACGCCTCGGCCTCAAGATGGACGACATGGACGTGATCGAGATCAACGAGGCCTTCGCCGCCCAGGCGCTGCCGGTGCTGCGCGAGCTTGGCCTCGCGGACGACGCCCCGCACGTCAATCCGAACGGCGGCGCGATCGCTCTTGGACACCCCCTCGGCATGTCCGGCGCCCGCCTTGCCCTCACCGCCGCCGAGGAGCTCCACCGGCGCGGCGGCCGCTACGCGCTCTGCGCGATGTGCATCGGTGTCGGCCAGGGGATCGCGCTGGTCATCGAGCGTGCCTGATGTGGCGCGACGATCCGGAAATCTGGGCGCCGGGCTACACTCAGGCTGAACTCGACGAGGCCCAGGCGAAATTCGATCTGCGCTTCCCTCCCGACCTCGTCGAGCTGCTCCGCGAACGCCGCCTCGTGCGCGGCTACGACTGGCGCACCGACGAAGCCGATATTCGTCGCATGCTCGAATGGCCGCTTTCAGGCCTCCTGTTTCACGTCGAGCATGAAGTGATCTGGTGGCCCGAATGGGGGCCTCGTCCCGCCACGCAGGAGGAGCGGGCCGAAGTGGTCGCGGCCGTTGTGGCTGCGGCTCCCCGGCTCATCCCACTGTTCGCGCATCGGTTCCTCGCCGCCGATCCGCTGGAGGCGGGCAACCCCGTTTTCTCGATTCATTCGACCGACGTGATCTATTACGGCCACAATCTCACGGACTACATCGTGAGCGAATTCTACCCGAACAAGCCTCGGCCCTACGGGCCTGTCCGCCGCGTCCCGTTCTGGTCCGATCTCGTCGATTGGAACAACCTGCCGCCCGAATAACGCGTGTCTTGACACTCCGATCTGTTCATGCTATGTTCCATATGGGACTCTCGCGCAGTTCGGACCGCCAATGGTGGCGCCTCCGGGATGGCGGGAGTCGTCCGCGGTGTGACCTTGGCGTGACCTTTGGGATCGGCGCTACAGGTGCGACCCGTAGGCCCGGTCCTGCGTTCATTGCCGCGAGACGCCCGCTTTGCTAGGCGCGGGGCAGGAGACTGGCATGTACACCACTGAACTTCAAAAGGGCGCCAGGATCACCTCGACAGAGGATCCGGACAGGCTCGCCGCCTTCGAGGCGCGGGTGGCGGCGGACGAGTTCATCGAGCCCAAGGACTGGATGCCCGAGGCCTATCGGCGGACGCTGACGCGGCAGATATCGCAGCATGCGCACAGCGAGATCGTCGGCATGCTTCCGGAGGGCAATTGGATAAGCCGCGCGCCGTCGCTGAGGCGAAAGGCGATCCTGCTCGCCAAGGTGCAGGACGAGGCGGGCCACGGCCTCTACCTGTACAGCGCCGCCGAGACGCTGGGGACGAGCCGGGAGGAAATGATCGAGGCGCTGCACTCGGGGAAGGCGAAATACAGCACGATCTTCAACTATCCGACGCTGACCTGGGCCGATATCGGCGCGATCGGCTGGCTGGTCGACGGCGCCGCGATCATGAACCAGGTGCCGCTCCAGCGCACCTCCTACGGGCCCTATGCCCGGGCGATGGTCCGGGTCTGCAAGGAGGAGAGCTTCCACCAGCGCCAGGGCTACGAGATCATGATGGCGATGTGCGCGGGCACCGCCGAGCAGAAGGCGATGGCGCAGGACGCGCTGAACCGCTGGTGGTGGCCCTCCCTGATGATGTTCGGCCCGCCCGACGAGAATTCGCCCAACACCGCCCAGTCGATGCGCTGGAAGATCAAGCGCGAGACCAACGACGAGCTGCGCCAGCGCTTCGTCGACATCACCGTGCCGCAGGCCGACGCCCTCGGCCTGGAAGTCCCGGATCCGGCGCTGAAGTGGAACGAGGCGCGCGGCCAATACGATTTCGGCGAGGTCGACTGGGAGGAATTCTATGCGGTCGTCCGCGGCGAGGGACCGGTCGCGAAAGAGCGGATGAAGGCGCGCCGCGAGGCCTGGGAGCAGGGCGCCTGGGTCCGCGAGGCGGCGGCCGCGTTCGCGGAGAAACGCGCGCGGAGGGCGGCGGCGTGAGGGTGGCAGCGCGGTTGAACTCCTCCCCGGCACGGGGAGGGGGACCATGCGAAGCATGGTGGAGGGGGCCCACGTCTCCATGCTCGCTGCGCTCGCCCCCCTCCACCGCACTTCGTGCGGTCCCCCTCCCCGTTCCGGGGAGGAACTGGTGAACGACTGGCCCCTCTGGGAGGTGTTCGTCCGCTCGAAGGGCGGGCTTTCGCACCGCCATGTCGGCTCGGTCCACGCGCCCGATTCCGAGATCGCGCTCCGCCACGCCCGCGACACCTATACGCGGCGGATGGAGGGGGTGAGCCTGTGGGTGGTGCCCTCGGTGCAGATCGTCGCCTCCGACCCGTCCGACGACGCCCAGATGTTCGATCCCGCCGCCGACAAGGTCTACCGCCACCCGACCTTCTACGCGATCCCGGACGACGTGAAGCACATATGACGAGAGTCGCGTCAATTCCTCCCCAGCAAAGATGGGGAGGGGGACCAGCCGAAGCCTGGTGGAGGGGTAGAAGGCGCAGGCCTAGCCGGTTACCCCTCCACCACCCTTCGGGTGGTCCCCCTCCCCACGACTTCATCGTGGGGAGGAGCTAGTGGCCTCGTTGCCGCCGATCGACGATGCCGCGGCGCTGGCCGACGGAAGCGGCGCATTCGACGCGCCGGCTGCGGACGACCATCGATCCGCCCTTTTCGACTACCTCCTCCGCCTCGGCGACGACAGCCTGATCCTCGGGCAGCGGCTCGGCGAATGGTGCGGGCACGCGCCGTCCGTCGAGGTGGATCTCAGCCTCGCCAACATCGCGCTCGACCTGATCGGGCAGGGGACCTTGTTCCTGAACCACGCCGGCGAGATCGAGGGCAAGGGCCGCGACGGCGACGCGCTCGCCTTCCGGCGCGACGTGCTCGAGTTCCGCAACTGCTGGCTGGTCGAGCAGCCGAACGGCGACTTCGCCCAGACCATGGCGCGGCAATTGCTGTTCTCGACCTGGCAGAAGATGCTTTTCGACCGGCTCTCGGCATCCCGCGACGAGCAAATCGCGGCGATCGCCGCCAAGGCAGTGAAAGAGGTCACCTACCACCAGGAGCTTGCCGCGGAATGGGTGATCCGGCTCGGCGACGGCACCGACGAGAGCCGGCGGCGGATCGAGGATGGGCTCGCCTGGAACTGGCGCTTCGTCCCGGAGCTGTTCGAGATGGACCGGGTCGCCTCGGAAATGGCGGCGCGCGGGATCGGCGCCGACGCGACCCTCTTCCGCGAAGATTATGACGGGACGATCCGCGCCGTCCTGGCCGAGGCGACGCTCGAGCCGCCGGCGGACCAGCGCCCGATCCTCGGCGGCCGGCGGGGCCACCATTCGGAGCATCTCGGCCATCTCCTTTGCACCATGCAGTTCCTGCCGAGGACCTATCCCGAGGCGGTGTGGTGAGCGTCGTGGCGGGAATGGCGGATAAGCTCCTCCCCTCGAGGGGGAGGGGTTTGGGGAGGGGTGGAGCCTCCGAAAAAGGCTCGGCCCTTTCCTCTGGCGCCACCCCCACCCCAACCCTCCCCCCTCAAGGGGGAGGGCTTCAGGCGGCGATACTCGCGGTCCTCCGCCAGGTCCCCGACCCTGAGATCCCCGTCCTTTCGGTGGTCGACCTCGGCATCGTCCGGACGGTCGAGGCGCACCGCGTCGTCATCACCCCGACCTATACCGGCTGCCCCGCGACCCAGGTGATCGAGCGCGACATCCGCGACGCGCTCGATGCGGCCGGCTTTCGCGACGTGCGGATCGAGACCGTGCTGTCGCCGCCCTGGACGACCGACTGGATCACCCCGGAAGGCCGCGACAAGCTGCACGCTTACGGCATCGCCCCGCCAATGACCGCCGGGCAGCGCGCCCCTGCCTGCCCGCAATGCGGCTCGGCCGAGACGGAAGAGATCAGCCGCTTCGGATCGACGCCCTGCAAGGCGCTATGGCGCTGCCGGTCGTGCGCGGAGCCGTTCGACCTGTTCAAATGCCATTGAGCGGCGGATGAGCGTCTCATTCCACCGCCTGAGGGTCGCCGAGATCGTCGAGGAGACGGCCGAGGCCAAGTCGATCCGGTTCGACGTGCCGGAGGAGCTTCGCGAGACCTTCCGCTTCAAGCCCGGCCAGCACCTGACCCTGAAGGCGGAGATCGCCGGCGAGGAGGTGCGTCGCAACTACTCCCTCTGCGTCGCGCCGGAGGATGGCGAATGGAAGGTCACGGTGAAGCGGATCGCCGGCGGGCTGTTCTCCAACTGGGCCAATAACAATCTGAAGCCGGGCGACGCGATCGACGTGATGCCGCCGCACGGCAGCTTCACCTGGGATTTCGATTCCGCGGCGTCCAATCATTATGTCGGCTTCGCCGGCGGGTCCGGGATCACGCCGGTCATGTCGCTGCTGAGGACCGCCTTGGTCGAGGAGCCGGACAGCCGCTTCACTCTCGTCTACGGCAACCGCGACAGCCAGTCCGTGATCTTCCTGGAAGCGCTGGCGCGGCTCAAGAACCGTCACATGGGCCGGCTCGAAGTCCATCATTTCCTCGCCGAGGAGATGGAGGATATCGAGCTGTTCAACGGCATGCTCGACCGCACCAAGTGCGACGAGGTGTTGACCCATCTGGTCGAGCCGGAAGCGGCGGCCGCCTTCTTCATCTGCGGGCCCGGGCCGATGATGGACGCGGCCGAAGAAGCCTTGCTCGCCCGCGGAGTCGCGCGCGAGCGCATCCATCTCGAGCGCTTCACCGCGGACCGCCCCGCCGAGGCGCTGCAGGCCCAGCTCCAGGCGATGTCGAAGGAGGCCCAGGGGCTGCAGCTGCTGGTCACCCTCGACGGTCGCAAACGGCGGGTCCCGTTCGACGCGGCGGCGGGAAACATCCTCGACAGCGCGCGGCTTGCGGGCATGCCGGCGCCCTTCGCCTGCAAGGCCGGCGTATGCGCCACCTGCCGGGCCCGGATCGTCTCCGGCGAGGTCGAGATGGCGGCGCGCTACGGCCTCACCGACGACGAGGTCGCGGCCGGCTACGTGCTGACCTGCCAGTCGGTGCCGAAAGGCCCGGGGGTCGAGGTCGATTACGACGCCTGAGGGTGCGCCCTAGCGGACGCTGTAGCTGCCGCCGCCTTCGTTCTGGCTGTAGCCGATCACGGCGCGGACCGTGTTCTGCATCAGCGCCATCCTCACGCCGAGCGGCGCCGACGTCCGCCGGATCATGACCGCCACCGCGTAGTGGCGGCCGTCGGGCGAGGTCAGGATGCCGATATCGTTATAGCCGGTCTGGACCGAGCCCAGGACTTGGCCGGTGCCGGTCTTGTGGGCAAGGCGCCAGCCGGGCTGGAGCCCGCCGCGCAGCCGCTGCGCCCCGGTGCGGGTCTGCGACATGATCGAAAGCAGGCGATCGGTGGAGGCCGGCGACAGCAGCTCGCCGCGCTGAAGCCGAGCGAGAGCGTCGACGATACCGAGCGGGGTGGCCCCGTCGATCGGGTCTGCGACGTAGCGGTCGAACGCCGCCTGGCGGACCGGCAGCGGCAGGCTCGAACGCGCGGCGTAGAATCCGCGACCCTGATATTCGGGACGCCAGCCGTCGAGGCCCGCGAGCCGCGTCTGGAGAAGGCGTTCGCCCGGCCCGAACCGGATGCCCTCGATGCGCTTGCGCTGGAACATCTCCCGCACCGCTTCCGGGCCGCCTGCGCGGCGGAGGAGGAAGTCGTTGCAGGTATTGTCGCTCTGCGTCATCGCCCGGAAGAGCAGGCTGTTGAGCGTGGTGGTATAGCCGTTGGGGCCGACCTGGGCGGCGATCGGCTGATGGAAGAGGGTGAGGTCGCTGCGGGTCAGGGTGACGCGCTGGTCGAGGTCGAGCATGCCGCGGTCGGCGCGGTCGAAGGCGGTGAGCGCCACCCAGAATTTGGAGACGCTCTGCTGGGGGAAGAAGGTGTTTCCGTCGAATGCGGTGACGAAGCCGGTTTCGACGTCGCGCACGGCGATGCCCACGTCGCCGTTGAAGTCGCGGCCGAGCTGCGCGACGCGCTCCTGGAGCATGCGCTCCGCCGGACTGCGCGCGGGGGAGGCGAACTGCGCCGTGCGGACGCGCTGATCCTGCGCTGCTTCGACCGGGGCCGGCGCGGCGCCGTGAACCGCCGCAGCCAGACCCATGACCGCGGCAAGCGCCGCCGGACGAAGCTTCAGCCTTGCTCTCCCCAAACCCCTCACGCTCATGCTCCCCGCTCCCTAACGCCTTACAAGCAATGTAAATTACTCTTAACAGAGCGATACCGCCTGTCAGCTTAATCGCGCCCGCTTTGGACGAAGCGTGGCCCTGCCGCGCCGGAACGAGTCCGGGGAAGCCGGTTCATCGTTGATACAGTGTATCGTCTCCTATAAGCGCCGGCGCATTCCCCCGGAGCCATAGCCTTGAAGACGCGCGTCCTGCTGTTCGTCACCGTCATGTTTGTAGCCGCCCCCGCGGCCGCCCAGGACGTCGAGACCCAGGAGCCGGAGGCTCCTGCCGGCCCCGCCGCGCGCGACCATGGCGACCATGGCGACCAGGAAGCCGCGATCGTCGTGACCGGAACGCGCCGCAAGCGCGAGGACGTGCTGTCCGGAACCTCGGTGATGACCGGCGCCACTCTCGCGGAGAATCTGCGCCCGACGATCGGCGAGACTCTTGCCGGCTTGCCGGGGGTCTCGGCGACTTCGTTCGGCCCGAACGCGTCGCGGCCGGTGCTGCGCGGATTCCAGGGCGAGCGCGTGCGCATGCTCACCGACGGGATCGGCAGCCTCGACGTCTCGAACACCAGCGCCGACCACGCCGTCGCGATCAACCCGCTGACCGCCGACCGGATCGAGGTGCTGCGCGGACCCTCGGCCCTGCTGTTCGGATCCTCCGCGATCGGAGGGGTGGTCAATGTGATCGACGCGCGCATTCCGCGGCGCATCCCGGACGAGCCGGTCCATGCGGAGGGGATCGCGACCTACGGATCGGCGGCGGACGAACGCTCGGTGAACGGGCTCGTCGACATTCCACTTGGGTCCGGCTTCGTCGTCCATTTCGATGGCAATTACACGCGCACCGACGATCTGCGCATCGGCGGCTACGTCCTCTCCCCGAACCTGCGCAGTCAGGCGCTCGCCAGCGCCGCTCCGGAGGTGAGGGCGCTCGCCGGACTGCGCGGCCGGCTGCCCAACACGGCCGCGCGGACCTCCGATCTCGCCGCCGGCCTCGCCTGGATCGACGGCGACGACAATGTCGGCTTCTCGGTCAACCGCTACGACAGCCTCTACGGAATCCCGGTCCGCTTCTCGCTCGATCCAGCGGAGGAGGCCGAGGCTCCGCGCATCGACGTCCGCCAGACTCGGGCCGACGTCAGGGCGGAGATCGGCGCCGGCGACGGCTTCATCGAATCGGTGCGGCTGCGCGGCGGCTATTCCGACTATCGCCACGACGAGCTGGAGGAGGACGGCGCCATCGGCACCACCTTCCTCACCGAGGGCTATGAGGGCCGGCTGGAGCTGGTCCAGCGAACGCGCGGCGGCTTGGGCGGGGCCTTCGGCGTGCAATATTTCCGGCGCTCGCTCGATGTCGTCGGCGAGGAGAAGTTCCTGCCGCCGAACCGCACCTGGCAGCTCGGCCTGTTCGCGCTCGAATCCTTCGCCTCCGGTCCCTTCCGCGCCGAAGCGGGCGTCCGTTACGAGCGCCAGTCGGTTCGCGCGGAGGCCGACGCCGATCTGGGCAATCCGGCGCTCGAGCGCATGTTCGATTCCGTTTCCGGCTCGATCGGCGGCAGCTACAGCCTCGGCACCGCATTCCGGATCGGGCTGAACCTGTCGCACACCGAGCGCGCGCCCGCCGCGGAGGAGCTGTTCGCCAACGGTCCGCATGCCGGCACCCAGTCGTTCGAGATCGGCGATCCGAACCTCAGGGGCGAGCGGAGCTGGGGGGTCGAGCTCACCCTCCACGCCCATGGCGACGGCTATGAGATCGGCGCGTCCGTCTTCCAGAGCTGGTTCCGCAACTACATTTACGAGCGGCGCACGGGCGAGGTCATGGACGACCTGCCGGTGTTTCGCATCTCGCAGGATGACGCCAGCTATTCGGGCATCGAGTTCGAAGGGTCCGTCACGGCGGCGCGCGTCGGGCAGTTCGCGATCAATCTGGACGCGGTCGCCGACTATATCCGCGCCACGATCGAAGGCAGCGGGCCGGTCCCGCGCATTCCGCCCTTCCGCCTTCTCGGCGGCATCGAGGTGCAGTCCGAGCGGCTCACCGCGCGCGCGGAGGCGGAGCATGTGTTCGCGCAGCGGCGGCTCGCGGCATTCGAGACTGCGACGGAAGGCTTCACCGTCGTGAACTTCTCGATCAGCTACGTGCCGTTCCGCTCACACCCCAACAGCAGCGTCACCTTGTCGGCGAGCAACATCTTCGACGTCGACGCGCGGCGGCACGCGAGCTTCCTCAGGGACTTTGCGCCGCTGGCCGGCCGCGACATCCGGATCAGCGCGCGTCTGGCCCTCTAGCCGCTAAGATTGCTGCAGCAATGCTGCGCAGCATTAACGGCCGATGTGTGGCCCGTTCACCACTCCGAAAGCCCCCTGTGGATAAATCTAGATTAGGTCTTGCGTCGCGATTCTCGGTGCCTGTATCAAGCGCCTGGGGACGGGAGGGGTAGGATGAGTAGAGTTGTAAAAGAATTCATTGAGATCAAGGATTTTACCACGCTCGACGCGCTCATCGAGCGGCTTGTCGAACTCCGCCGATCGGTGCCCGACTCGGCGGAAGCGGAAGTGAAGCTGAGGGGCGACGACGTTTTCGGGCGGCAATTGTGCGTGTCCTACATGCGCCCCCAGACCAGCGCCGAAGCCGATTGCGACGCACGTTATGCGAGCGCCTATCGCGAGAGCCGCGAGCGCGAATTGCAGCGCCTCCAGGAAGAGCTCGGCGTCGTCTGCCGCGTGCCGCGCGCAAGCCGGCGCCGGCTGAGGATCGTCGCCTGACCGCCTAGCGCCTCGTTCGCGACCGATCGGACGGCCGCCCTTCGCCTGAACGTTCGCGGCATCCGTCCCGGAAGATCTGCGCCTCAGCGCAGCGGCGGCGGGCGGCTTTCGCCCAGGCCAGCTTACCCGCGAGTCACGCCGCGACGGCGTCGACCCCTTCCCCGCTTCCCGTCCGATGCGGCTCGACGTCCGCGGAAGTTGACGAACCATATACGAAAAAAGTTTCGTCCGGTCTTGCAATGTAGGGTTTCAAATGTTCTCCTTAGGTTCGACTCGGGCCGCCGAGTCGCTTGAGGAAGAAAGCCATGTCTGTTGCAGCCATCCTTTCGAGACAGCTGGGGAAAATCCTGATCCCGGCTCTGCTCACGCTCGCCGCCCCGGCCACGCCGGCTCTGGCGCAGAGCGCGGCCTCGCCTTTCACTTCGGCGACGCGCTACGACGCGATGCGCCGCGTGAGCGGAACGATCGCGCCCGATCCGGACGGGGCGGGGCCGCTGGGCTTCGCCGCAGTGCGCAACACTTACGACGCTGCCGGGCGGCTGACCAAGGTCGAGCGCGGCGAGCTTTCGGCCTGGCAGAGCGAGGCGGTCGCGCCGGCGAACTGGACCGGCTTCACGGTGCTGCAGACGCTGGACAATGTCTACGACAGGCAGAACCGCAAGGTGCGCGAGACTTTGTCGGGCGGCGGCACCGTGCACTCGCTGACCCAGACCAGCTACGACATCGTCGGGCGGCCGGAATGCATGGCGCTGCGGATGAACCCGGCGTCGTTCGGATCGCCGCCTGCCTCGGCCTGCACGCTTGGGACGCAGGGCAGCTTCGGGCCGGACCGGATCGTCCGCAACGTCTACAACCCCGCGGGCCAGATCGTGCAGCTGCGCGAGGCTGTCGGCACGAGCATCGAGGCCGCGGAAGCGACCTACAGCTACACGCCCAACGGCAAGCGCGAATATGTCATCGACGCCGAAGGCAACCGCGCGCGCCTCGTCTATGACGGTCACGACCGGCTCAGCCAGTGGATCTTCCCGTCGACCACGCGACCGACGGCGTTCGACGCATCGACCCAGGCGACGGCGCTGGCCACCGCCGGCAGCGTCAACACGGCGGATTACGAGCAATATGGCTACGACACGCGCGGCAACCGCAATTCGCTGCGCAAGCGCGACGGGCAGGTGATCGCCTACAGCTACGACGCGCTGAACCGGATGATCGTGAAGGACATTCCGGGAGGCACGTCCGGCGACGTATATTACGGTTACGACGCCGGCGGACGGCAGCTCTTCGCTCGGTTCGGGTCCGCCAGCGGGCAGGGTGTCAGCAACACGTGGGACGGCTTCGGGCAGCAGCTGACCAGCAGCACCGATATCGGCGGCGTGACCCGGACTGTCGGGTACGAGTACGACGCGGCCGGCAACCGCATCCGGATCACCCATCCCGACCTGAATTATTTCACCACCGCCTTTGACGGCCTCAACCGGGCGACCTCGATCCTCGAGAACGGCACGGCGACCCTGGTGACCATCGCCTATGACGCGCTCGGCCGGCGAAGTTCGCTGACGCGTCCCGGGGCGGGAACCACGACCTACGCCTATGACGGCGCCTCGCGATTGCAGGCTCTCGGTCACGATTTCGCGAGCACGACCAACGACGTGAGCTTCGCTTTCGGCTTCAACCCGGCCAGCCAGATCCTTTCGCGCTCGAACTCGAACGATGCGTTCGTCTGGACCGGCAACCTGCCGGGGCCAAGCGCCTCGACGATCAACGGCCTCAACCAGGTTGCGGTCCACAACGGCACGACGTTCACCCACGACGCCAATGGCAGCCTGACCTGGGACGGCGCGGACCTACGTCTATGACGTCGAGAACCGGCTGGTCAGCGCCGTGGGCAACGTCAACGCGACCTTGACCTACGATCCGATGGGGCGGCTGGCGAGCTACGGGACGAGCACGCAGAATTCCTACCTCTACGACGGCGACAAGCGGATCGCGGAGTACAATTCCGCCGGCACCCTGGCCCGGCGCTACGTCTACGGCCCCGGCACGGACGAGCTTTTGGTCAGCTATCAGGGCGCCAATCTCGCGACGCGCAGCTTCATCCACGCGGACGAACGGGGGTCGATCGTCGCCAGGACCGACGCGTCGGGCGCTGTCACCGCGATCAACCGCTACGACGAGTACGGCGTCCCGGCGAGCACCAACAGCGGCTATCACGGCTATACCGGTCAGCTGTGGCTGCCGGAGCTGAACCTGTGGTATTATCGGGCGCGCATCTATAGCCCGCACCTTGGGCGGTTCCTGCAGGTCGATCCAGTAGGATACGAGGACCAGATCAATCTCTATGCTTATGTCGGAAATGATCCTATCAATTTGAGTGATCCCAGCGGAGAATGCGCAACATCAAAGGATGGAAGGCGTGTCGGTCTGTGTAGCTCTAGACAGATCGGTTACGACGTACAGCCGCAGATAGATAGACAGATTGCGGATCCGAATTCGATCTTTTCTAAGCTCGAGGCTCATCTTGTATCTCGCGGCGAGCTTGCGGAGTTCGAGGTCACTGATCGTAACTTGCGAGGCATGCCTTTCGGTAATCCGGATGAGGTGGAGCAAAGAAAAGGAGGGTATCGGATCAGTCTCGATCCGAACGAATATCACGTCCAAGCAACTGGCCCGAGGGGAGAAATTATAAACGACTACACTATGTCACAAGTCGAAATTCTGGAGCATACCGGCGGTCACGTACAGGGCAAAATGGAGGGACAGGAATTCCGGGAAAACGAGTTGCATGCTCTCGGCATTGAAAATAAGTATCGGCTGAGGACAGGGTCAGCGGTGACCAGGACGCAGGAGAACCGCTTGGCAGGCACCAGGCGAACTGGCCGTCGCATGTGGGATCGATAAGACTCGAATGATGATAAAAGCGTCCTTCTGTGTAGCTTTCGGTCTAGCAGTGGTGGGCGTCGGCCCTTTGTCTGGAGCAACTCCTGAGGAGCCGTACGAAGAAGCGATGTGCTTGGACAAACGCGGAAACAGAACTGATCTTAGCCCAGCTAATATCTTTCTGTCGAACGTGCGAGAAATAGGGGGGCGGTTTTACTCTATAAGAGGAGATCGGATTTGGATCGGTGCGCGTCCAAATCAGACAGAAGAAATAATGATATTTGATGGGTTATCTCTTACGGAAGCAGCGTCTCCGGATAGTCTAATTATGTTTCACGCGGACTTCGGCGGACGCCCGTTAATATACTGGATTGAAACGAGAGAGGGAGATCTCTCTAGAAACGGTCTACTGGAAATAGACGGCGACAGCATTAGGCCAGGGTGCGTGGGAACGATTCGTCGATAACCAAATTCGTTGCAGATCGTAACGAAACGACGAAGCACCAGCGGAGAGGGCAACCGCGTGCGCCTGGTCTATGACGGCCACGACCGGCAACGGCCTCAACCAGGTTGCGGTCCACAACGGCGCGAACCTGACCTACGACGCCAACGGCAACCTCACCTTGGATGGCGCCAGGACCTACGCCGGCTGCTCGGCACGTCAGGCGACCTTGCTCACCGCACCCAGCGCATCCACAAGGTCAGCATCGCGAGCGTCGCCGCCGTCCAGGCGGCGATGAACGCCGTGACCCCGGCGGGCACGGCGGGCGCCGCGCCGCCGCTTTCGTAGCTCATCATCTCCTCATAGCCGAACCATGCGGCGAGCAACAGGCACGCGACGGTCGCGCCGTATGCGGCGAGCACGGGCCCGCGGTAGCGGCCGCCGGGCGTACGCTCCTGGCGCTTGGCCTGCAGATAGGCGCCGGTCAGGCACAGGCCCGACAGAGCGAGACCGAACAGGAACCAGGGGACCTTGCTCCAGAGTCCGGCGAAATTGCCGAAGTGAAGCGGATCGGCGGTGTCGATCCAGCGCTGATAGGCGCCGAGGTGAGACGAGCGCTGCACCCTCAGCACCTTGCCGCTGCGCGAATCCAGCCACAGGCGCGCGGCGCGGTCGCGCACGAGCAGGCCGCCGTCCTGGCCGTGAACCTCCACCACGCCGCCCTCATAGTCGTCGAGGATCACCGCGTTGATCCGGAGCTCGGGGAATGCGGCCTGGGCGCGCGCGACGAGCGCGTCGACCGGCAGCAACCGTGCATTCTTCATCGCCGCCGCCTGCGGCGGATCCGGCCCGCCGGGCAGATGGCGCTCGGCGAGATACCAGAGGCCGGTCAGGCCGATCGCAAGCAGGAACCACAGGCTCCACAGGCCGGAGAGCTTGTGCGCGTCGCTCCAGAATATCTTCCGCCCCTTCGTTCGCTCGAGCTTGAAGAAGCCGCGCCAGAAGCGGCGGTAGAAGACCAGGCTGGTGACCATCGACGCGAGCAGCGGGATGGCGAGCAGCGCCACGATCCAGTCGCCGAGCGGAACCCCGAGGACCGGCCAGGCCTCGATGAACAGCGCCATGTGGAGGCTGCGGAAGAAGCGCTGGACGCCGAACATCGAGCGGGTGGCGATCAGCGCGCCGCTGGCCGGCTCGGCGAGGATCCGCCGGGTCACGCCCTCGTTGTCGAGCGCCCATGCCTCGACCGTCGTGCCGGGCCCGTGGCTGGCCGTGATCTGATACACCCACCAGTCGGGATGCGCCTCGGCGAGGTTCCGCGCCACGGCGCCCCAGGCGATCCGCTCGGTCGGCGGCGCGGCGGAGACGCCCGGATCGAGCGCCAGATCGATCTCACGGCTGAAGACGGCGATCGTCCCCGACCAGCAAACGACGAAGAGGAGCAGCCCGGTGGTGAGGCCGATCCAGCTGTGCCAGTGGAACCAGATCCGGCGCGTGGCCACGCCCTCAGCTCACCACTCGGCGAAATTGCCATCGCTGGTGCGGAAGATCGGGTTGCGCCAGCGGTGCCGGTCCCTGTGGGACTCGCGGACCGCGGCTTCGTCGATCTTGACGCCGAGACCGGGTCCCATCGGAATCGGGAGATTGCCCTCGACGGCGGTAAGCACGCTCCTGTCGGTCAGGTAAGTAAAGAGGTCCGCGCCGACATTGTAGTGGATGCCGAGCGACATCTCCTGGATGGCGAGGTTCGGCGTGCAGGCGGCAAGCTGCAGGCAGGCGGCGAGCGCCAGCGGGCCGAGCGGGCAGTGGGGCGCGACCGCTACGTCATAGGCCTCGGCCATCGCCGCGATCTTGCGCGCCTCGAGGATGCCGCCGCAATGGCTGAGGTCGGGCTGGATGATGTCGACCGCGCCGGAGGCGAGGAACGGCTTGAAGTCCCAGCGCGAATGGAGCCGCTCGCCCAATGCGATCGGGGTCGAGACCAGGCGCGAGAGCTGCACAAGCCCTTCCGGATTCTCGGACAGGAGAGGCTCCTCGATGAACAGGAGCCCCAGGGGCTCGACGGCCCTGGCGAGCTGCTTGGCCAGCGGCTTGTGGACCCGGCCGTGGAAGTCGAGGCCGACATCGACTCCGGCCGCCTGAGCAGCCTCCACCCGCGCAGCCACTTCGTCGAACAGCTTCGGCGTCCCGATCCAATCGAGCTCGGCAGTGGCATTCATCTTGATCGCGGTGAAGCCCTGGGCGCGACGCGCGGCCGCGGCCTGGCCGACATCCTCGGGCCGGTCCCCGCCGATCCAGGCGTATGCGCGGATATGATCGCGCACGCTGCCGCCGAGCATCTCCCACGCCGGCAGGCCGAGGGCCTTGCCCTTCAAATCCCAGAGCGCCTGCTCGAGGCCCGCCAGCGCCGACATCAGCACCGGCCCCCCGCGGTAGAAGCCGCCGCGATACCCCACCTGAAAGACGTCCTCGATCCGATAGGGGTCGGCGCCGATGAAGCGGTCCCTCAGCGCTTCGAAGGCGCCGTCGACGGCTTCGGCCCAGCCTTCGAGGCTCGCCTCGCCCCAGCCGACCGCGCCGTCGTCGCTCTCGACCCGGACGAACAGCCAGCGCGGGGCCACGTAGAAGGTCTCGATCCGGCCGATCTTCATCGTCACTCTCCGGCCGGCGGCGGTTCGTCGAAGCGGCGGCCGGCGGCATCCAGGTCGCTATATTCGCCCGGTTTCTTGATCGGTACAACGAGGCAGACGCTGGCGGAGGGCAGCACGTTGCGCCAGTCGTCGATCAGCTTCTTGTAGGCGCGCCCGACGTTGCGGAGGTTGCGGTTGAGGTCGTAGAGCCCCAGCGGGTTGATGCGTCCGTTCTGCTCGCGAAGCGCGGTGTCCCAGTCGACCTGGTCGGTCAGCGAATACCAGGTGAAGCCGACGGTCGGGATGCCCTCGTTGCGCAGCCGGAGCATGTTGGACCACTCCTTCCAGAGCCATTTGACGGCCTCGTCGCCGTTGGCGCCTTCGCGCAAATTGGTCTCGGTGTGCATCACCGGGATGCGGTATCGGTCGTAATATTCGCGGGTGATCTCGGTATAGCCGAACGTCTCGCCGGCCGATTCGGTATGGCCGTCGGCGAACACCCGATGCTCGTTGGTGCGGTAATAATCGTTCCCCAGGATGCAGTTCTGCTTCAACCTTTGCGCGAGGAAGAAATGGTACTCCTCGCGCGTCATCCCGTTGTCCATCAGATATTCGTACATCACGCTGTTGACCGGTCGCCCGTAATTCAGGTCGAGGGTCAGGAATCGCTGCGCGTTCAGCATTTCCGCACGCGGGATGGCTGCAGGGCTGTCCGGGTGGAAATATTCCGACGATTCGCTCTGTATGAAAATCGCGTCGTGGCGCCGCCGCAGGATCTCGATCATGGCGAGGACGTTCGCCTTGACGATGTTCTTCAAGGCCGTGACGAAGGAGCGGTCGTCCTTGGCCTGCTCGTTCCACCAGCCATATTTCGCCGAGAAGGCGGCGCAGATGAACATCTCGTTGACCGGCGTGTAGAGCTGGACCCAGGGATAGCGGTCGGCGAAGGCCGCCGCATAATCCGCGAACAGCCGCGGGAAGTCGGTGTTCTGGAAGTTGCCGAGCCAGTCCGGCACCCCGAAATGGCAGAGGTCGACGATCGGCGTGATCTCCCGGCGGCGCAGCTCTGCAAAGGTCTCGTCGGTGAAGCTCCAATCGTAGGTGGCGGGCGCGACATAGGTGCGATGGAGCGGCGGGCCGTAGCGGAGATACTGTATGCCGATCTCCTCGACGCAGTCGAAATCGTCCATCCAGCGGTCGTAGTGGAAGGAGGCGGCCATCTGATCGATCCGGGTGCGGCCGTTGTGGATCGTGGGGATGCTGTTCTCGATCCCGGTCGCGAACATGAAATTGGCGATGGTCCCGCTCCTTAGCCTCTGACTTTTTGGGCCCGTAGCGACTCCCGCCCGGTCGCGCCACGGCTGCGCAGCGATTCGCCCGACAAAAGGGCGCGCTCAGCGCAGCCGGTCGAAAACATCCTCCGGCCGGGCGAGCTCCAGCTCCTCGACGGGCGGGACCTGGTAGCCGAAATGCTCCGCGAAATTCTCGATCTCGTCGCCCTCGCGACCGTGGCAGGCAAAGACGTAGACCCTACGGGAGCTTTCCTGGAACGGCTGCGTCCCGTCGACGAAGTTGAGCACGTCCGCCTGGAGGCCGGTCTCGGTGCGGATCATCACCGCCGGCAGGCGCGTCGAGCAGAAGATCCAGACCTCGTGCGGCTCCCTGTCCCATTCCACGCGCGCATCGGGTCCCCAGCTTTCCGCATAGTCCTCGCCCTCGGCGACGGCAGAGCGGCCGCCATAGAGTCGCATCCGGATCAGCCGTCCGGCAGGCGCCTCCCGCACCGTTTCCCGGTCCAGTTCGGCGAACCAGCCGCACTCCCCCATGTGGCAGCGATCGGTCATCGGCGCCTGCACGCCGGCGGGCAGGCCGCTCCGCGGCGGTGCGGCGGCGGCGAGCGCCAGGATCAGTGCTGGAACGAGCAAGCGGCCTCCCCCTTGAGCTTTTTGCTAGCCTTCGCGTTGGAGATGGTCAAACGGGCGTGGGCGGGTGTCGCGAGCGCGGGAAGAGGCGAGAAATGCGCTGGAGAGAAGGCTTCGTCGCGGTCGACTGGGGGACGACCAACCGGCGCGCCTATCTGCTGGACGAAAGCGGCCGTCTCGCAGACGAGATGGACGACGACAAAGGCATCCTCTCGGTCCCGGCAGGCGGGTTCCCTGCCGCGGTGGCGGAGATACGCGAGCGGCTCGGCGACCGCCCGCTGCTTCTCGCCGGCATGGTCGGCTCCAACCGCGGCTGGATCGAGGCCCCGTACGTGCCCTGTCCCGTGGGAAGTGGGGAGCTCGCCGCGCACATCGTCTGGGCGGAAGAGAGGCGCACCGCCATCGTTCCCGGGCTCTCGTTCCTGAACGACCGCCGCGCCGACGTGATGCGCGGCGAGGAGGTGCAGATGTTCGGGGCCCTCGCGCGGGGCCTGGTCGGCGAGGATGCGCTGGTCTGCCACCCCGGCACGCACAACAAGTGGGTGACGCTGGAGCGCGGCCGCGTCACCCGCTTTCGAACCGTGATGACGGGCGAGCTGTTCAGCCTGTTGAAGGAGCACAGCATCCTCTCGGATCTCCTGCAGGCGGCGGAGGTCGATCAGGGGGAGGCGTTCGAGGCCGGCGTGCTCCACGGCCTTTCGGACGAGGACGTCACCGCCGAATTGTTCTCGGTCCGCGCGCGAGTCCTGCTCGAACGAGGCGCGCGCGAGGACGCCGCATCCTATACGAGCGGCCTGCTGATCGGCGCCGACGTCCGCACCGGGCTCCGCCACGCTGCTGAGGGTGAGATCGCGGTGATGGGCCGGCCCGAGCTGACCGCTCTCTACGCCGCTGCGTTGAAGACGGCGGGCTGCGAGACGAGGGAAGTGGACGGCGAGGAGGCTTTCCTCGCCGGCGCGCTGAGGCTGGCGGAGGCGCTATGACCGATCCAGGCGACGAGTTTCGCTTTTTCTTCGGGCAATGCCCGCTGGTGGCGATCATCCGCGGCGTCACGCCCGGAGAGGCGGTTGAGGTCGGCGAGGCGATCTTCGAGGCCGGGATCCGGATCATCGAGGTGCCCCTCAACTCGCCCGATCCCATCGCCAGCATCGAACGGCTGGCGACGCGGTTCGGCGACCAGGCGCTGGTCGGCGCCGGCACGGTGCTGGAGCCGGAGGAGGTCGCCCGGGTGGCGCGGGTGGGGGGACGGCTGATCGTGTCGCCGAACACGAACGTTGCGGTGATCGAAGCGACCGTGTCCGCGGGTCTGGTCTCGTCGCCTGGCTTCTTCACCCCCTCGGAAGCTTTCGCCGCTCTGCGCGCCGGGGCGCATGCGCTCAAATTCTTCCCCGCCGAGGGAGGAAGCCCGAAGGTGGTCAAGGCGATCAAGGCGGTGCTTACGCCCGAGATTCCGCTGCTCGTGGTGAGCGGCGTGACGCCCGATACCATGGCGCCCTGGATCGCGGCCGGCGCGGAGGGATTCGGCCTCGGTTCGGGGCTCTACCGGCCCGGGCAGGACGCCGCGACGGTGGCGCGGCAGGCCCAGGCCTATGTCGCGGGCGTGCGGATCGCCACGGCATGAAGCCCTTCCGGATCGCGATCGTCGGCTACGGCAAGATCGCCGAGGACGAGCATGTCCCGTCGATCGCGAACAACCCGCGCTTCGAGCTGGCCGCGATCGTCGGCTCGCGCGCGCCGCAGGACGGCCGCGTTCCCGGATTCCGGCGACACCGGGAGATGCTGGAGGCCGTCGACGACCTCGACGCGGTCGCGATCTGCACGCCGCCGTCGGTGCGATACGACATCGCGCGCGACTGCCTCGAGTGGGGGCTCCACTGCCTGCTCGAAAAGCCGCCCGCCACAACCTTGAGCGAGATCGAGGACCTCCGCCTCCAGGCCGAGGGGCGGCAGGCGACGCTCTTCGCGACCTGGCATTCGCAATATAATCCCGCGGTCGAGCGCGCCGCCGAGCTGCTTGCGGGCAAGCGGATCGCGCGGATGCGGATCGACTGGCGCGAGAGCGTCAGGAAATGGCATCCGGGTCAGCAATGGATCTGGGAGGTGGGCGGCTTCGGCGTGTTCGATCCCGGCATCAACGCCCTTTCGATCGCGTCGAGGATCTTTCCCGGGCCGTTGTTCGTGCGCGAGGCGGAGCTGTCGATCCCGGCAAACCGGGCCATGCCGATCGCGGCCAGCATCGCCTTCTCTAGCCCGGTCGCCGACGGCGAAGTCTCAGCGGCCTTCGACTGGCGCGAGGAGAAAGACGAGATCTGGACGATCGAAGTCGAGACGACCGACAGCCTCAGGCTGCGGCTGAGCGGCGGCGGCGCTCGCCTCGACGTCGAAGGCGGCGAGAGCGTCGAGGCCGAGCGCGACGAATATCCGCGGATTTACGACAAGTTCGCTTCGCTCCTCGACGAACGCGTCTCGCTGGTCGACCTGGCGCCGCTCAGGCTCACGGCCGACGCCTTCCTGGTCGGGCGACGCGTCAGCGTTGAACCCTTTTCGGAGTGAACTCGCCGGCCGGCTCCTCGCCCGCCGCCCAGATCAGGTCTTCGGGGAGGACGTTGCCGACCAGGGTGAGCGGCCCGTGGGGCAGCAAAGGGGTGTCGCGCCACTGCTCGATCAGGCGCTTGTAGGCCCGGCCGACGCGGCGCTGCTTGCGGTCGAGGTCGTAGAGGCCGACCGAGTGAACCCGCTGGTTGTTCTCGCGAAGCGCCGTGTCCCAGTCGATCTGGTCGGTGAGCGAATACCACGTCATCCCGCACACCGGCACGCCGCCGTGGCGGAGCAGCTGGATGTTGGCCCAGGTCTTCCACAGCCACTCGACCGAGCGCTCGTCGCGCTCGTTGGTCTCGGTGTGCATGATCGGCAAATGGTAGCGCTCGTGATAGGCCTTCGCGAGCGCGTAATAGCCGAAAATCTCCCCGCTTCCGTGGCGCACCTCGTCGTCGATCAGGAGGTGCTCGTTGGTCACGTAATAATCGTGGCCGATGATGAAATGCTCGCGCAGGTCCTGGCGCAGGAAGTAGGTATACTCCTCGTTGGTCATGCCATTGTCCATGAGATAGACGTACATGCCGGAATTGACGCGGCGGCCGACGGTGAGGTCGAGCGTCAGATAGCGGCGCTCGTTGAACATCTGCGCCTTGCGGACCAGCTCGGGATGGTTGGCGTGGGTGTGCTCGGAGGATTCGCACAGAATGAACAAGGCGTCGGAACGGACCTGGAGGATGGCGAGCATCGCTTCGAGGCTGGCGCGGGTGATGTTCTTGACCGCGGTGACGAAGCCACGATGGCTCTTCAGCCGCTCATTCCACCAGCCATAATAAGCGCTGAACTCGGCCGTGATGTACATCTCGTTGACCGGCGTATAGAGCCTGATCCACGGATAACGCTCGGCGAACGCGCGGGCGTAGGTGCAGAAGAGCTCCGGGAATTCCGGGTTCTGGAAGTCGCCGATCCAGTCCGGCACTCCGAAATGGCAGAGATCGATGATCGGCGCGATGCCGCGATTGCGCATTTCCGGCAGCACCTCGTCGGTCAGCGACCAATCGTAGCGGTCGGGCCCGAGATGGATGAGGTAATAAGGCGGTCCGTAGCGCAGCACCCGGCAGCCGGTCTCCGCGACGAGGTGGAGATCCTCGCGCCAGCGGTCGTAATGGCCGCATTCGCGCATCTGGTCCCGCCGCAGGTCGCCCTCCGGCGTGGAGATGACCGGGTACGAGCATTCGATTCCCGTCGCGAACAGGAAGCGCGCGGTCGACGGGTTCGAGACCCGGCGGGGAACGTAGAAACGGAAGGCGTCCGGATCGTCGCTCATGTCGCTTTGTCCTGTTGTTGGCGTTCCTCGGGAAAGGCGACGCTGACCCGCGTTCCCGGCGGACCGGCCCATTCGATCGTGCCGTCGAGCTGCGCGACGAGCGCCCGCAGCATGCGCTGCCCGACCGAGCCGCTGCGCGCCTCGCTGCGGAAGCCGCGGCCGTCGTCGATCACTTCGAGGCAGAAGCCGCCCTCGCAGCGCCGGAAGAGGACGAGGATCGTGCCGGCTTCGTCCTCGGCGAAGGCGAAGCGGACGGCGTTGCTGACCAACTCGTTGATCATCAAGCCGATGGTGACGGCGCGGCCGGAGCTCAGCTCCGCCGCCTCGGCTTCGGCGCGCAGCACGATCGGCCGCACGCCGATCAGGCCGGGCTGGAGGTCGTTGACCATCTCTTCGATGAAGCCGCGCGCGCCGACGCTCGTCGTCTCCCGGCCGAGCTGCAGCCGGTCATAGACTCGGGCCAGGACCTTCAGCCGATTGGCCGCGCTCCCCAGGACTTCGGCGGCTTGCTCGTCGGTCACGTCGCGCTGCCCGAGCGAAATGTAGCCGGCGACGACCTGGAGCTGGTTCTTGATCCGGTGGTTGATGTCGTGGAGGAGCAGCTCCTTCTGTGCGTCCGCAGCCTCGAGCGCCGCGGCGCGGCGTTCGACTTCGGCTTGGACGCGGGTGACTTCGGAAAGTCGCGTCGACACCCTGTCGAAGCTGCGTGCGAGCATCTGGACGATGGCCGCGGTCAGAAATCCGATGACCAGAAACGAGACGATGCGCAGCAGGTCGCCATCGTCGGGAGCCGCGAGAGGCCGCACGGGGTCGACCACGAAATAGAGGCCCAGTGCGGCCGACACGACCACCGCGACATATCCCGAACCGCGGTCGAACAGGAACGCGGCGAGGACCACCGCCGGCATGAAGAACAGGAAAAGCGGCAGCTGCTCCGGATCGAGATCGAGGCCGGCGAGCAGATAGCGCAGGCCGAAAAACGCCAACGCGATCAAGGCCGTCGCGCCGTATTGCACGGCGAGCGGCAGGCTGCGAAGCGGCTGGAGTCTGTGGAGCATTTCGACCGACATTGCCGCTCCGATTAGGCGCGCGCCGCCGCTCGCGGAAGCGGCGAGTGGCCGCGGCGGCAATCGCATCCGAAACGGACCGTCCGATGCGTCTCCGAAGCTCCTGAAATGATGGCCCTTCCTCCTGCCGTCCGCGCCGCGCGGCGCGGCTTCCCCTCCGAAACGGACGAGGTCGCGATTCGAGCCCCGTCGCGGGCTTCCTAGCTTTCTCCGTCGCGAGGCCGGGTTCCCCGGCCGTTGCTTGGGGGGATGCCATGAAGATTTGGAGAGGCGTCGCGGCGGGCGTCCTGCTCGCGGCGGCCACCGTGTCGGGCGGCCAGGCCTGGGCGCAGACGGACGCGCAGATCCGTCAAAGGCTGATCCGCCAGTCGATCGCCAACTATCCCGGCTCCTGCCCATGCCCATACAGCGTCGACCGTGCGGGGCGCCGTTGCGGGGCCCGGAGCGCCTACAGTCGACCGGGAGGCTATGCGCCGCTTTGCTATCCGAGCGACATTACGCCGGCTATGATCCGCGCCGCCCGCGGTCGCTAGAGGAAGGCCCTCAGCACGAGCCAGCGCTCCAGCTTCGCTTCGAACGGAAGCGTGAAAGCGGGGCTGCTCGAGGGGAGGGCGATCAGCGCGAGGTCGGTTCGTGGAGCAAGGCGGGGCCGCCCGATGGCCGCGGATTTGCCGCCGTTGAACCCCACCGCTCGAAGCTCCGGGAGCCTCGCGGCGAGACCGGCCAGGTCGCTCGCTTCATGGAGGAGGATATCTTGATCGAGGCTGCCGTTCCGCGTCGCAGCGGCGACCGTGTCCCAGAGGCCGATGCCGGCGTCGAGCAGCGCCTCCAGCCGCTGATCGTAAGGTAGCGCTGCAAGGTTGGTGCCGATCACCGCACCCGTCAGCCGCCAGAACTGGTTGCGCGGATTGGCGTAATATCTCTGCTCGGCGAGCGACATCGCGCCCGGCAGGCTGCCGAGCAGGAGGAGGCGCGTGTCCGGGCGGGTGACGGGTGGGAAGCAATGCTGCATGAGGGACGCATGAAGATCGAAGGCGGCTGTCATTGCAAGAAGGTGCGGTTCGAGGCGGAAGTTCCCGAAAGGGTCGACGTGCTCGAATGCAACTGCTCGATCTGCGCGGCGACGGGCTTCCGGCACCTGATCGTGCCGCATGAGGGTTTCCGGCTGCTGTCCGGAAGCAACGCCCTGACCAGTTACCGCTTCGGCACCGGCACTGCCGAGCATCTGTTCTGCGCCACCTGCGGCGTGAAGAGCTTCTACCAGCCGCGCTCGCACCCGGATGCCTGGAGCGTGAACCTCAACGCGCTCGACGACGCCTCCGCTTTGCAAGTCGAAGCCCGCCCGTTTGACGGCCGCAATTGGGAAGCGGCGCGCGCGCGCCTCGACTAAGCGTCCCGCGCTTCCGCTGCACGCGGCCTGAACGCGAAGCGGACGAGGATGTAGAGCAGCAGTCCCGACGGTCCGAACGAAAAGGTGAGGACCAGCAGCAGCAGGAGCAGCAGCTTAGGCACGCCCCGCTCCAGGCCGTCCTGCGCGATCCACGCTCCGGCGAAGATGTCCATCGCCATGATGTGGATCCAGCCCGCGGTGAGCGCGCTGTCGTTCTGGAACAGGGCCTTGATTCCGTCGTGCGTGGTGAAGCTGTCCGGCAGATGCAGCGCGGCCCGGCCTTCCCAGACCATCAGGAGGTAGAGCAGGCCGAACAAAGCCGGCACCGCGAACTGCGCGATCGGCCAGGCGAAACGCCGCGTCGATGCCACGAACAAAGAGACGAAAAGGAGCGCCCAGCCGACGAGCGCCAGCTTGGTCGCGATCCCGTAGACAGTCATGTACAGCATGATCAGGCACCCCCCGCACGGGAGGAGATCATATCGCCGGCTGCTTGTCCACGGCTCCCGCGAGCTGCGCGACCAGCGGCGGCTCGCCGAACGCATGGACGTCCATCGCCAGCACTTCGTAGGTGTAGCTGTGATGGATTCGTGCGCGCCTGCCGCCGCCCGCCCCTGAGGCGAAGAACAGAGGCAGGAGATGCTCGTCGGTAGGGTGGTTCCGCGCCGCTTCCGGCGCGTCGTTCATCGCCGAGAGCAGCCGCTCGCGGTCGCCTGTGCGGATCGCTTCCTCGAGCCAGGCGGTGAAGCCCTCGACCCAGGCGCGGTCTGCGCCGGGCCGGGTCGCGAAGACGGCACCCAGATTATGCGAGATGCTGCCGCTGCCGATCAGCAGCACGTTGCGCTCGCGCAGCGGCGCAAGGGCGCGGCCGATCCGCTCGTGCCAGCGCGAATCCCGGGCCGGATCGATCGAGACGGCGACCAGCGGGACGGCCGCCTCCGGAAAGAGAAGGGAAAGAGGAACCCACGCACCGTGGTCGAGCAGGTCGGAGCGCTCGCGGACCGGCGCCATTCCGCCTTGGGCGAGGAGCCGGACGACCTCCTCCGCGAGCGCCGCGTCGCCTTCGGGCTCGTAACTCATGTCGAACAGCCGCCGATCGAAATTGCCGAAATCGTGCCATGTCTGAAAGCGCGCAGGCGCGCGCACTGAGGGTCCGCCTTCGGCCTCGTGGTGGGCCGAGACGATGACGATCGCGTCGGGGCGGTCGAGCCGGCGACCGAGCGCTTCGAGGAAGGCGCGGGCGGGGGTGTCGCTCAAAGCGAGGTCCGGAGCGCCGTGCGAGACGAAGAGGGCGGGCTGCGTGCTCATGAACTGGATCTACGCGCCCGGGACGCGCCGGTAAGCTCTACGACCCGCAATCGCTCGTTGCGGCCTGCGCAACACCTGTTGTTGCACTGCTTCATCCTGCGCCAGAGGGTTGGACGAAGCAGCGCCGTCGCGCTACGCGCCGGCCATGGCTCATCTCCCTTTGCGCCTGAAGGTCGACGGCGAGGCGCTCGTCGCCAACTGGCGCTGGCTGCAGCTTCAGGGGGGCGATGCCGCCTGCGGCGCCGCGGTCAAGGCGGACGGATACGGGCTCGGCGCGCGCGAGGTCGTTCGCCGTCTCGCCGACGCCGGCTGCCGCGATTTCTTCGTCGCCACCTGGGGCGAGGCGGAGGCGCTGGCACCCTGGCCGGACAGCCTGTCGCTGTCGGTTCTCCACGGCGTCGCCCGCGAGGATGCCGAAGTGCCGCGCTGGGCACGGCCGGTGCTCAACACCGCCGAGCAGGTCTGGCGCTGGCGGGGGCGAGGCCCGTGCGATGTCATGCTCGACACCGGGATCAACCGGCTCGGACTGTCCGCGCAGGACGTCGCCAACGGCGCGCTCGACGGGATCGAGATCCGCACCTTGATGAGCCATCTCGCCCGCGCCGACGAGGACGTGCCGGCAAATGAACGGCAGCGTGCCGCCTTCGTCGCTCTGGCGGCGGAAGTCTCCGCGGAGCGCCTCAGTCTCGCCAACAGCGCCGGCATCTGTCTCGGCCCGGACTATGCCTTCGACCTCACCCGCCCTGGCCTCGCTTTGTACGGAGGCATCCCGCGCCGCGAGGCGGAGGGAAACATCCGCCAGGTCGCGCATGTCGAAGCGCAGGTGGTTCAGCGGCGGCGGGTCGAAGCCGGCGGCAGCGTCGGCTACAACGCCATCTTCACCGCTGAGCAAGCGTGCGAGCTGGCTATCCTTAATATCGGCTATGCCGACGGCTATCTGCGCGGCTTTTCCGGCACCGGCCGTGTCCGCGCGCTCGGGGGCGCCGAATGGCTGCCGGTCGTCGGCCGCGTTTCGATGGATCTGACCGCGGTGCTCGTCGATGCCGCCCCCGAGGTTGCCGAGGGCGACTGGGTGGAGCTCGATTACGACCTGCCGACCGCTTCCGCACAGTCGGGTCTCAGCCAGTATGAGTTGCTGACGACGCTCGGCGCTCGTCACGACTCGATCTGGGTTTAGGCAACCGCGGCGGCCGCGCGTCGTTCACCGCTCATGGCCACCGTCGCGCATCTCTCCGACATCCATTTCGGCGCCCATGATCCCAAGATCGTCGACGCGTCGGTGGCATGGCTGCGCGAGCACCGGCCGGATCTGGTCATCATCAGCGGCGACTTCACCCAGCGGGCACGCGAGGAGCAGTTCCGCGAGGCCTCGACCTGGCTCAACACGCTTCGTGCCGACGGCTTCAGCCTGCTTACAGTGCCCGGCAATCACGACGTGCCGCTCTACGACCTCGCCCGCCGGTTTGGGCGGCCGCTGTCGCGCTACAAGCGCTACATCTCGAACGACCTCTGCCCCTGGTACGAGGACGAGCGGCTGGCGGTGCTCGGCATCAACACCGCCCGCTCGCTGACCATCAAGGACGGCAGGATCAATCGGGACCAGATGGAGATCATCCGCGCGCGCTTCAGCGAGGTCCCCGCGCGCAAGACGCGCATCCTCGTCACCCATCATCCTTTGTTTGCCATGCCGATCGGGGAGGGCGGGGAGCTCAGCGAGGCGGTCGGGCGGCACGAGGACGCGGTGAAGGCCGTCTGCGCCGCGGGCGTGCATATCGCCCTGGCCGGGCATTTTCACCGCACTTACGCCGAGGCGGCGCGGCGGATGGTGCAGAATGCCGGCGGCGCTCTCGTCATCCAGGCAGGGACGGCGACATCGGTGAGGCTGAGGAACAACGAGCTGCAGAGCTTCAACTGGATCGAGACCCACAGGAACAGCGAAGTCGATCTCCAGGTCGTCGCCTGGGACGGCGAGCGCTTCAAGGCGCGGGATGTGGCCCGCTACACCTTCGACGGGGAGAACTGGCACGCTCGGCCGGTCGTCGAGGAAACGGCCCTGGAGGCCGATGCAGGAGCGGCCGTTTAGGAGCTAGCCGCCGGGGACCGCATCGGACAGGCGATGGTCGATCTTGCGAAAGCGAGCCTCCGCCAGGCTGAACAGGCCGAACAGGATCAGCCCGAAAGCCATCGCGGTCTGCAGCGCTGCCGGCATCGACGAGAGCGCGTCGGCGAGGCCGCCGGCCTCGCGCGCGCTGTGGTGGCGGGCGGCGCCGAAGAAGAGCCACGCGGTCACCAGGAAGATCGCGCCGCGGGTCGCATAGCCGGCGCGGCCGAGCCAGCAGACCCACCGGCTCGTCGGTCCGCTGCATTTAAGATGGCGCATGAAGTTCAGCGTCCAGGCCTTGGCGAACTGCGCGACGGCAGCCCACAGAAAGGCCGCGGCGACGGCGTAGAGGAGGATGCTCCCGCCGGGCAGGCCGAGCGCGGTCCGCGCGCCCTCCTCGCCGGTGTTGCCGCCGTCCCCGTTGCTGCTGTCGATCACGTGCAGCGCCGCGGCGCCGGCAAATCCAAGATAGATGAGGGCGATCCCTGCTCCCGCAAGCCGGACCCCGATGCCCCTGGCATCGTTGCCGCGGCCTTCTGGATCGATCCACGCATCGAGCACGCGCCAGACGGCGTAGAAGAGAAACCCGAGCGCCATCACTACGAGCAGAAGCTTGCCGCCGCCGCTCTCGAGCGAATCGAAGATGCCGCCGGGATCCTCGTTGCGGCCGCTGCGCAGCGCCAGCCAGCCGATCAGACCGTAGACGAGGCCGCGCGCGGCGAAGCCGATGCGGGTGAGTGCTTCGAAGGCGCCGGTGTTGGCCAAGATCTCAGTCGCGCTCGACGCAAAGGGCGATGCCCATGCCGCCGCCGATGCAGAGGGTGGCGAGGCCCTTCTTCGCGTCGCGGCGCGCCATTTGATGGAGGAGGGTCGTGAGCACCCGGGCGCCCGACGCGCCGATCGGGTGGCCGATCGCGATCGCCCCGCCGTTGACGTTGACCTTCTCGGGATCCCAGCCGAGTTCCTTGCCGACCGCGAGGGCCTGTGCCGCGAAGGCTTCGTTGGCTTCGATCAGATCGAGATCGGCGATCGTCCAGCCGGCTTTCTCGAGCGCCCGCTGCGTCGCGGGGACCGGGCCGATGCCCATGATCGACGGGTCGACCCCGGCCGACGCCCAGCTGGCGATGCGGGCGAGGATCGGCCTGCCGCGGCGCTCGGCCTCCTCGCGGCTCATCACCACCAGAGCGGCGGCGCCGTCGTTCAGGCCCGACGCGTTGCCGGCGGTCACGGTTCCGTCCTTGCGGAAGGCGGCGCGAAGGCCGGCGAGGGCCGACTGCTCGACTCCGTCGCGGATATATTCGTCCTGGCCGACCACGGTTTCGCCCTTGCGGGTCTTGAGGGCGACCGGCGCGATCTCGCCTTCAAAGCGGCCTTCGGCGCGGGCGCGGCTCGCCTTGTTCTGCGAGGCGGTCGCAAAGGCGTCCTGCTCATCGCGGGTGATCTGGTAACGCTCGGCGAGATTCTCGGCGGTGATGCCCATATGATAGCCATTGAAGGCATCGGTCAGGCCGTCCTTGATCATCGTGTCGACGAGGCCGAGATCGCCCATCTTGGTGCCGGCGCGGATATGCTGGGCGTGGGGCGAGAGGCTCATCGATTCCTGTCCGCCCGCGACAACGATCCGCGCGTCGCCGGTGAGGATCGCCTGGCCGGCGAGCGCGACGGCGCGAAGGCCCGAGCCGCAGACCTGGTTGACCCCCCAGGCGGGCACCTCCTTGGGAACGCCGGCTGCCATGGCCGCCTGGCGCGGCGGGTTCTGGCCCTGCGCCCCGGTCAGCACCTGCCCGAGGATCACCTCGGAAATCTCTTCGGGGGAAATGCCCGCGTCGCCAAGCGCGGCTTCGATCGCCACGCGGCCGAGCTCGTGCGCCGGAGTGGCGGCGAATGCGCCGAGGAACGAGCCGACGGGCGTGCGTCTGGCGGCGGTGATCACGGCGTCGGTCATTTAGGTCTCCTGAAGAGCATGGCTTGGCCGCGCTCCTAGCAAGAAGGGCGCGCCTGCAAAAGCCAGCGCTCCAGGGGCTCCCACAGGGACTGCCGCGCTTTGCCGCCCACCACCATGCCGACATGGCCGAGCCCGAGCTCCAGCCGCTCGCCGGTGCCCTCAGCGGTCGCGGCCGGGACGATCCGGTCGATCGTGGAGACGATCTCGAGGACAGGGCAGGGGAGTGCGGCGGGATCCGTCAGTTCGCCCGCGATCCGCCAGGCGCCGCGGCCTGGCCAGTCCTCCGCGAAGAATCCTTCGAACAGCTCGCGCGCGGCGGCGGCGGCCAGCGGCGGGCCGTCATTGGCCCAGTCCTCCAGCGTCACGAATGCCTCGGCGTGCGCGCCCTCCGCACCGGCGAAAGCTTCGAACTTCGCCACGGTGCGTTCGGGGTCGAGCGCCCAGAAGGCGCTCTGCAGCACCTCCATCGGCAGCACGCCCAAAAGCTCGGCGGCGCCGCGCGAGCACTCCCAGAGCGCAGCGAGCCTGGACCGCGCTTCGTCGGGAAAGCCCGAGAAGCGCCAGGGCGCGGCGATTGCGCAGACGGCGGGGGCGCGGGCGGCCTTCCCGGCGCCGAGCGCCATCGTCCCCCCGAGGCAGTAGCCGACCAGGATCGCAGGTTCGCCGAGCATCTCGGCCAAAGGCAGCAGCAGCTCTTCGATATGCCCGGTGACGGAGAGGGTGGAGCGGCGCGCGTCGGGCCAGCCCCAGTCGAGCAGCAGCACGTGATGGCCGCGCCCCGCCAGCCAGCGCAGCAGCGATCTTTCCTCCGTCAGGTCGAGCACGGTCGGCGGATTGATCAGCGACGGCACGAACAGGACCGGTGGGCCGCGCCCGCCAAAATCTCGCAGCGCAGCACCATCGTGCTCCGCAACGCTCGGCATCGGTTGGGCCGTGGGGCTGCGCGGGAACTCCTGGTATCGCCGTAGCCCTTCCAGCGCTCGCTTCGCCCGCTCCGGAGACCCGGCCGTTTCGCTGCGCAGCAATTCGAGGAACAAGGGCAGCGGCCGCGGTCGATGTTGCGGTGCAGAAAGCTTCGGTGCTAGAGCTGAAGCGTCATCCACGCAGAGGGTCCTTCACATGGCGGCGTCCGGATCCGGCGACACGGTGATCATCAAGAAATATGCGAACCGCCGCCTCTATAACACCGAAAGCTCGAGCTATATCACGCTGGAGCATCTCGCCGAGATGGTCCGGCAGAAGCGCGAGTTCAAAGTGGTCGATGCCAAATCGGGGGAGGACATCACCCATGCGGTGCTCACCCAGATCATCATGGACGAGGAGGCCCGGGGCGCGACGATGCTTCCGGTGAATTTCCTGCGGCAGTTGATCGGTCTCTACGGCAATTCCATGCAGGCGGCGGTGCCGCAATATCTCGAAGCGAGCCTGGAGGCGTTCCAGCGCAACCATTCGCAGCTGCGCGACGCGATGGCGGGCGCGTTCTCGGTGAATCCTTTCGCGGAAATAGCGCGCCGCAACATGGAGATGTTCGCAGCGGCCGCCGGCGGGACCGCGGGCGCCGCTCCGCGCGAGGAACCGGCCGCGGAAGATGCGCAAAAGCAGGAGCTGGCCGAGCTTCGAGCGCAGCTGGCGGAGCTGCAGAAAAAACTTGAGAAGCTGGGCGGCTGAATTCCTCCCCACGGCTTCGCGGCCGGGCGGAACCCTGATCTCACCGCGGCCGCACGAATCTCAGCGTCATCCGGTCGCTTTCCCCGATTGCGACGTAGCGGTCGCGGTCCCGGGCGCCGAGGCGCAGCGTCGGCGGTAGCGTCCAGACGCCGTCCGGCCAGTCGGCAGTGTCGCGCCGATTAGCGTTGACCTCCGACGCGCCGACGAAGCGGAAGCCCGCGGCCTCGGCCAGCCGGCGCACGGTCGAAACCTTGATGTAGCCGCTGGTCCGCTCGCGCTCGTCCGACGCGCTCTCGGGGAGGCGATGATCCACGATTCCGAGCGTCCCGCCGGGGCGCAGCATCCGGTACATTTGGGCGAAGGCCTCGGCCGAATAATCGCGTCCCTGGCGCTGATAGCCCATCCGCCAGTTGTGGACGTTGCGGAAGGTGAGGACGACGTCGGCCGCGCCGTCCGGCACGCGCTCTGCTCCCGCGTCGAACGCCGGGAACATCGCGGTGCGGATATGGCCGTAGAGCGCCGGGTCTCCCGCGGTCATCCGTCGCACCCCCGCCAGCTGTGCGTCGTTGAGGCCGACCGCATAATAAGCGCCGCCGCCATGCCCTACGTAGGGTGCCAGGATTTCCGTGTACCAGCCGCCGCCGGGCCAGATCTCGACGACCGTGTCGGACGGCCGCACGCCGAAAAAGGCGAGGGTCTCGAACGGATGGCGATGGCGGTCGCGCTCGACATTGGCGGGGGTTCGGGTCGGCGCTGCGATCGCCGCCGCGAGCGCCGCGCGATGGGCTGCCGGCGAGCCGGGCCTGTCCCTGCTCACCGATTCGAGCGGCGGGCAGGCGGTCGCCGAGAGGATCAGGGGCAATGCGGCGAGGATCGCCAGGCGAGCGCGGCGGGGGTAGTGCATCGAACCGATCTCCCTACATGGCGGGGATGGATGGGGCCACCGCATGAAGCATCGCAAATGACCGCGCAAGCGATCGCCTGGTGGGCGGCAGGGACCGCCGCGGCTCTGACCGTGCTCGCCGGGCTTGCCGACTGGGCCCGCAACCGGCGCCGCAACCTCGACCGGATCGGGTGGGTTCCCTGGCAACTGATCTCGGTGCTCGCTTTCTTTGCCGCCCTCGGCCTGGGCGCGCTGGCGCTGAATATCTGAGCGAGCACCGGCAGCTCGGCAGGCGGAGCGAGGCGTCAATCGGCCCGATTGGTTCTCTGGGTGACAGCCTGCTCTGCGAAGTCACGGCGGAGACCCTGGGGGCACGCGGCTCAGGCGGCAGGAGCTGGACGGAGTGCTATTCGAGGATGTGGCGGGGGCGCTGTTTCCGCGTGACGTGCTGGAGAAGGCAAGGGTGGGGGACAGTTATTTTCGGCACGGCGGTGCTCCATCGGCAACCGCCGCGGGTGAAAGCAACTGCCCCTTCGGAGTGAGCGGGGACAGTTACTTTCATCACGGCGGCGCTCGACCGAGCTGGCGCGGCCGGAGCGGCCAATGCCGCCGATCACGCGATTGTGCGGCTCAATAAGCCGCCGCGCGCAGTGGGAGCGTGAGCACGGTCCGGTGGCGCTCGTCCTCGACCTCGATCGTGCCGGTCGCGCAGAAGGTCTCGGAATCGAGGCGGCGGCGCATGATCGCGCCGGCGGCGGCGAGCGCCTCCTGGAGGGCGGCGACGTCGTTTGGGCAGGTCTTGCCGACCAGGTCGACCTCCTCGCAGCCCTCGCCGGAGAAATTGAAGAAATAACGCGGCATCGGGGGTGAAACGCCCGAACCGGGCTCTCGGGAGCACCGGCCGCCGCCGACTTCCGGGTGGGCGCGCGCCGTGGCAGGCTGCCGCGCATGGGCCATCTCAGCATGACGATACCCGAGGCGTTGCTCGCTCTGGCCGCGGTCAGCCTGTTGATGTGGGCGCCGGTTTTCGGCTTCGCATATGCGCGGCGGCGGTTCGGGGGCAGCCCCCGCAACTATGCGCTCGCCTGGCTCGCGGCGTCGGGCGCGACCGTCGCCGGGTTCGTGCTGCTCGCTCTGGTCGAGGGCGCCGGGCGCTGAGGGGCACCCGGCGGCCGATGCGCGCCCCGTCAGCGGTTCGGGGTGGCGTCGCTGCCGTTGGTGTTGACGTCGACGTCAAGATTGCCCTTGCGGTTGGTGCCGACATCGACGTCGACGCCCGGAAGGTCCGGCCCGTCCAGGTCGAGATCGACGCCGCGGTCGTCGATGCGCACCCGGGTCCCGTTCGCCTCGACGCGGTAGCGCACGCCGTTCTCGACGACGATGCGGGCGTCGGCGTCGCCGAGCCGGACGCGGGTCCCGTCCGGATCGACCCGGAATGTGACGCCGTCCTCCTCGACGATGCGGGCGCCGCTCGGCCAGCTCGAGCCGGCGGCCGCTCCGCCGGAATTGCCGCCTTCACCCGCGCCCGTGGCGCCACCTGCGCCGTTGCTCTCCGCACCCGCGCCTTCGGCGTTGGCGGCATTGTTGCCGTCGCCGTCGCCGCAGGCCGCAAGGCCGAGCGAAACCGCGCCCAGGGCGGCGGTCAACAGAAGCTTCTTCATCGCGCGTCTCCATGGCGCAGCGAAGGGGCGCTGCGGTGTGTGCAAAGCGCCGCCCCCGGATTGGTTCCGTAACGATCAGGCGGCCGGCGCGGTTCGAACCTCGCCGTCTGGACATCGCGCCCGCCTCCGCTAGATTCGCCCGCGGGGGACGAATGGCAGCGAAACCGCTCGAGGATGTCGATCCGGAGCAGCTCTACCAGCTGAGCGCGGAGATCAGGCGGCTGGCGGACCGGCTCGCCGAGGGCGCCGACAGCGCGGTTCAGGCTGCGCCGGCGGCGGACGGCGCCGCGCCGATCACGGCCGCCTGGGTGCGCGGCGTGATCCGCAACCGGCGGCTGCGCGACAAATATCTCGGCGCTGCCCTGTTCGCCGACCCGGTCTGGGACATGCTGCTCGACCTCTATGCGGCGCGGCTCGAAGGGCGGCCGGTCTCGGTCTCGAGCCTGTGCATCGCCGCCGCGGTGCCGCCGACGACGGCGCTGCGCTGGATCACCATCCTCGAGCAGCGCGGCATCCTCCTTCGCGCCGCCGATGCGCGCGACGGGCGGCGGATCCTCGTCGAGCTCGGGCCCGGCGCGGCAGAGAAGATGGAGCAGATGCTGTCGGCGGCGAGAGCCGTGTCGGAAGTCGTGCTCTAGGCTTCTCTTGAGCCAGGGGAGCCATCATGGCGGTACACGACGCCCGGGCAGCAAAATTAGTCTCGTTCGACTACTTAAACGCGTCCCGGCGCTTGCCGGAAACGCTTCGGCGGGCGCTCCAGAGAGCGGCCGAGGTAACTGTTTCGATTAACTTTATTTGTGTCTGGACAATGGTTTAGGAAGTGTTAAGAAGCGTGCCGGGCGCGAATCGCGCTCAGAGTGGGGAATTGCAAACAACGCGATTGTGACGACCGCCGCATGCGGCCGCCGCCTCGCTTGCCGCCTCCGCCGCCGCCGCCCAGCGGGACGGGGACTTTTGCCGCGCAGGCCTCGGGTCCGCCGGCGCACCTAGATTCATTGGGGGTACCTGGTAATGCAGCATGACGAAAACGGCATCTCGAACGACACCGAGATCGCGGGCAAGACGCTCGCTCTGACCATCGACGGCGCGCTCGTCGACGAGCCCGATTTCCAACCGATCACGCCCGGCACGCCGAAAAGCGGCTCGGTCGACGTCGGCAACGACCTCGATTATTACACGCTCAACGCCGTCGCCGGCCAGGTCTACGTCATCTCGATGAACGGCACCGGCCCCGGCGCAATGCCCGACCCCCAGATCTACGTCTACGACAGCGCCGGCCAGGCGCTTTTCGCGGACGACGAGGGCGGCACGGCCTCCAACGCCCTGCTGACCTTCCAGGCCACCTATACCGGCGTCTATTATATCGAGGCCGGTCCCTGGTTCGACGCGACCCATAGCGGCATCCCCGGCGACTACACGCTCGCCGTCGCCCAGCGCGGCGCCGACGTCTCCGGCTCGGCCGCCGGCGCAGTCGCCGTCGCCGTCGGTTCCTCGACGCTCGGCTTCATCGACCAGAGCGGCTCGACGACCGCCACGGCGTTCAACGACGTCGACTTCTACAAGGTCGACCTGGTCGCCGGCCAATATTACGAGTTCCAGGTCTCCGGCGGCTGGGATTATCAGCCGGGCATCGAGGCCGACCTCAGGATGCACCTGATGAATCTCGCCGACACGACCGCCGGCACGTTCCGCGCATTCTCGGCGGATATTTCGAGCAGCGACCAGAACGCGGCCCTCTCGTATGTGCCCGAAGTGAGCGGCACCTACTATATCCGCGTCAGCCACGACGTCGCCTCGGGCCGTGCGGCCGGCGCTTCGCCGACCTCCGGCTATGAAGTCAGCGTCAAGACCTTCGACCTCAGCAACATGAACCCGCTCGACGCGATCAACTGGGGCGGCAACGACAATGTCGTCGCCAGCGCCGCCGACGGCGAGCTCAAGGTCTATTTCGCCCAGGCCGGCGAAGTGTTCGACGGCGAGACGTCGATCGGCTGGACGGAGTATGAGAAGCAGCAGGCGATGAAGGCGTTCGAGCAGTACGAAGCCGTGCTGCCCGTCAACTACACGGTGACCACGAATGCCGCCGAAGCGGACTTCAAGCTCGTCGTGAAGAACGCGACCGCCGGCGATACGCCCGGCGTGCTCGGCTACTTCAACCCGCCGGGTGAGACCAATGCCGGCGTCGGTGTCTTCTGGCGCGACGGCTTCGGCTGGGACGAGGACGGCCCCAGCGTCGTCCCAGCCACCGGCGTCGACCGCGAGAATGGCGGCCTCGAGCAGGGCGGCTACGCCTTCTACACCCTGGTCCACGAGTTCGGCCACGGCATGGGCCTGTCGCACCCGCACGACACCGGCGGCGGCTCGGGCGTGCTTCCGGGCGTGTTCGGCGCGTTCGACTCCTACGGCGCGTTCGACATGAACCAGGGCGTCTACACCGTCATGTCCTACAATCCGGGCTGGGTGCTCGATCCCGCCAACGACCCCTACGGCGTGCCGTGGTACGTCGACGGTCCGGGTGTCTATCTCGAGATCGACGAGGGATGGAACGGCGGCCTCTCGGCGCTCGACATCGCCATGCTTCAGATCAAGTACGGCGCGAACACCAGCCACGCCACCGGCAACGACACCTACGTCCTGCCCGCGGCGAACACCGGCGACGCCTTCTACGCCACCATCTGGGACGCCGGCGGGATCGACACGATCGCGCATAACGGCACCCAGTCGTCGATCATCGACCTGACCGCGGCGACGATCGACTTCTCCCCGACCGGGGGCGGCCGCATCTCGCATGCTGCCGGGGTCTATGGCGGCTTCACCATCGCCCAGAACGTCGTGATCGAGAACGCCACGGGCGGCAGCGCTGCCGACGTGCTGATCGGCAACGCCGCCAACAACGTCCTCGACGGCGGCGCCGGCGCGGACCAGATGGCCGGCCGTCTCGGTGACGACCGCTACGTGGTCGACAATGCGGGCGACCTCGTCGTCGAGCTGACCGGGCAGGGCACCGACACGGTGGCCAGCTCGATCACCTACACGCTGGGCACGGCGCTCGAGAATCTCGAGCTCACCGGTTCCAGCGCGATCAACGGCACCGGCAACGAGCTCGGCAACAAGATCTCCGGCAACGGGGCGGCCAACGTCCTCACCGGCGGCGACGGCGTCGACTACTTCACCGGCGGCGCCGGTGCGGACACCTTCGTCGGCGAGATCAACGCCACCAAGACGGAGACGTCGAAGGACGGCAAGCTGGGCTCGATCTCGCTCGACGTGATCCTCGACTACGAGCGTGGCGTCGACAAGATCGACCTCAGCGGTATCGATGCCCGCACGGGCACCGCAGGCGACCAGGCCTTCACCTGGACCAACGCGGCCAACCCCGGCACCGGCCAGCTCTCGATCCGGAACTTCGGCAACATGAACGCTGCCGAATCCAGCCTCGGCATCGAGATCGACGGCGTCGACGGCGCGAGCCCGCATGGCGGCCAGGTCTCGGTCGTGTTCGGCAATGTCGACGGCGGCTCGGCGGACTTCATGATGGTGTTCGTCGGCGGCCCGCAGATCCTGCAGAGCGACTTCGTCCTCTAAAGACGATTTCACCGAGCAGAAGCGAAGCGCCCCCGGAGCCGGTCTCCGGGGGCGCTTTGCGTTCGGGCCAATCCAAAGCGGTGGCTCGATCCGGCTTCTCCTTCGTCAGGCCCTGCTGCGAGCCCAAGGAAAGAGGGCTGACCTATTCCGGCGCGGTCCAGCTCCTTTCGAGGTCGAACATGCGGGCGTCGAGCGTCGCGCGAGGGTCCAGCTCGAGGAATCCCATTCTGAATGTGGTTTGCGAATCGTCCCCCGCACCGCTGGAGAGGATCATCCCGCGGGTCGGACCGCTGCGCGACACGCAGACCTGATTCCACACGAAGTCCGCGCCTCCGCTCCAGCAGCGCACCGGAACCCCCGCCACCCGCGCATTCTCGCCCCGGCCCCGCCGCGGCCGCTCGTTGCGCGCCATCAGATTGTGGAGGGGCTGGAAGCCGCCGGAATATTCGTCGTCGCTGTTGTCGATGGCACGGCTTGAGAACAGGTCCGCTTCGCCGTCCGGCGTCATTTCCATCGTGTGGACGTAACCGTCGGCGACGAAGGCCCGTTCGATGTCGTAGGAGTAAAGCACGCCCTGTCCGCAAGGGCGGTCGGTCCGGACTTGCGCCTCGCGCCGGAACATCACGCTTTGGCTCGCCGTACCGTAGAACCAGAAGTGGGTGCGGTGATCGCCGATGCCGCGCAGATAGGTCTCCTGCGCGGCGCGATCGCCCCTGCACACCGGAAGAGCTCCTTCGACGCCTAGATCGAACGAGCCCGCGTCGAACGGGTTCGCGACGCCGTGGCCGTAGATGCCGCGCAGCGTTCCCGCCGGCGTGCCGCGCGGGCGCTCATGCTCGCGCGGCGGCTCGTCCGCGCTCATCGTCCAGCCGGGCGGCAGCGGCGCGGTCGGGGCGGCGAGAGCCGTCGAGGAGAGGAGCAGGGCCAGGGCTGAGCCGGCAGCGGCGAGGGCGGTGCGCATGGCGGGGATGATAGCGCGCGCGGCGGCCTTGTCGAAGCGGTCGCTCTGCCTCTAGGAGCGCCGGCAAAGAGACGAGGGAGCAGTGACCATGAAACTCGACAGCGAAGTCGCCGCGGTGGTGACCGGCGGCGCCTCCGGGCTCGGCGAGGCGACGGCGCGGGCGCTGGCCGGCCGGGGCGTGCGCGTCGCATTGTTCGACCGCGACCGGGAGAAAGGGGAACGGGTCGCCGGCGAGATCGGCGGCGTCTTCGCCGAGGTCGACGTGACGTCGGACGAGGCGGTCGACGCCGGCTTCGCCCGCGCCCGCGAGGCGCACGGCCAGGAGCGGATCCTGGTCAATTGCGCCGGGGTCGCCAATGCCGCCAAGACCGTCGGCCGCGACAAGGCGACCGGCGAGCTCAAGGCGTATCCGATCCACCAGTTCGAGCTGGTCGTGCAGATCAACCTGATCGGAACCTTTCGCTGCCTCGCCAAGTCGGCTCTGGGGATGGCGCGCCTCGATCCGCTCGAGGACGGGGAGCGCGGCGTGATCGTCAACACCGCCTCGGTCGCCGCCCAGGACGGGCAGATCGGCCAGGCCGCTTATGCCGCGTCCAAGGCCGGCGTGCTCGGCATGGCGCTGCCGGTGGCGCGCGACCTGATGAGCGAGGGGATCCGGGTCAATACCATCCTGCCTGGCGTGTTCGAGACGCCGATGGTCGCGATGATGCCGCAGAACGTGAAGGACGCGCTGGCGGCGCAGGTGCCGTTCCCCAAGCGGCTCGGGCAGCCAGAGGAATATGCGCGGCTGGCGGTGTTCATGGCCGAGAATGCCTATCTCAACGGCGAATATGTGCGGCTCGACGGCGCGATAAGGATGGCGCCGAGATAGAGGAACCCCGCTGGACCAGTCTGAATCTCCGCTCCTCCTGCTCATCCTGAGGAGCCGCTGAGTAGGCGAAGCCGTATCGAAGCGGCGTCTCGAAGGACGGTCCTTCGAGACGGGCCTTCGCCTTCGCTCAGTCCCTCCTCAGGATGAGCGGAGAGGGGCGGGCATCCGTCCACCGCGCCATACGGGCATCGCGCGCTCACCGATGGCCGTCTCCACCGCCGCCGCCGCCAGCAGCCTCGTCGAATCGAGGATCGGGAGCGGCGAGACCTGCGCGGTGATCAGAAGCGGGATTTCGGTGCAGACCAAAGCGATGGCGTCGCAGCCTCTCGCCGCCAGCCTTTCGATGATCGCGACGTAGGCGGCGCGCGACTCTTCGGTGAAGATTCCGAGGCAGAGCTCGTCGAAGATGATGCGGTGGATGATCGCGCGGTCCGCGGCGTCGGGGTTTTCCCAGGCGAGGCCGCGCCGGCCGAGCGCGCCGGGATAAACGGGGCCGGTCATCGTCCATTGGGTGCCGAGAATGCCGATGCGGCCGAAGCCCCGGCGCTCCGCCTCCGCCGCAACCACCTCGCCGATGTGGAGGCAGGGCAGAGCGAAGGGCTCGCCCGGGGATTCGAGCGCGATATGGGCGGTGTTGTCTGGCAGTACGAAGAAGTCGGCGCCGGCCGCGGCGAGCCGCTCGGCGTCCGCGGCGAACAAGGCGCGAAGGAAGGGGAGGTCGCCGCGGTCCCAGGCATCCAGCGCATGGTGCATGGCGATTCCGGTCATCGTGATCTGGGGATGGTTGTGCGGGCCGAGGCGGTCGACGCCCTCCATCCAGCAGGTCCGGTAGCAGAGCGTCGCGCCCTCGGCGCTGTGGGCGAGGATGCCGATATGCTTCATCGCATCATGCTGGCGGCGTGCGGCCGCCAGCGCAAGCGCTTGCCGCCGCCGCCGACGCCTGTGTATGCGGCCGCGATGCGCCAGGCGTCGACCGTTATCGAGATCGCAACGAGGGGTCAGGGGCTGGCCGAGATCACCGGCGAGGTGAGCGGATGGGCGGCGGCACAGGGACTGGGCGACGGGCTGCTCACCTTGTTCTGCCGCCACACCTCCTGCTCGCTTCTCGTCCAGGAGAATGCGGCGCCCGCCGCGCGCAAGGACCTCGAGCGCTTCTTCGCGCGGATCGCGCCCGAGGGAGCCGATTACGAGCATGACGACGAAGGCCCCGACGACATGCCGGCGCACATCCGCGCGGCGCTGACACAGGTGCAGCTCTCGATCCCGCTGCAATCGGGCCGGCTCGCGCTCGGCACCTGGCAGGGCATCTACCTGTTCGAGCATCGGCGCGCGCCGCACCGGCGCACGATCGCGCTGCACCTGATCGGCGGATGACGCGATGAGCCTCGAATCGGTCCGCGCGGACCTCGCGGCGCGGGCGCCGGACCTGCCGGTGATCGAGGTCGAAGAGAGCACGGCGACGGTGGCCGAGGCGGCGCTCGCGCTCGGCGTCGAGCCGGCGCGAATCGCCAAGACGCTGGCGGTTCGGGCGGGGGCGGAGACCTTCCTGCTGGTGACGCGCGGCGACGCCCGGCTCGACAATTCCAAGAGCAAGGCGCGTTTCGGGGCACGGCCGCGCATGCTCGGAGCCGCGGAGACGCTCGCCCTGACCGGGCATCCGGTCGGCGGAGTGTGTCCGTTCGGGCTCGCGACTCAACTGCCGGTCTATTGCGACGTTTCGCTCAAGGGGTTCGAAATCGTCTATCCGGCGGCGGGATCCCTAACGAGCTCGGTCGCCGTGTCTCCTGAGCGGCTGGCGGAGCTGGTCTCGTCCGGCTGGGTCGACCTCTGCAAATTGGCGGAATAGCGCCGCTTTCCAAGCCCGCCCCATGCTTATATGCTCGCGGCGCAGGAGGGGGCTCGGCATGGAATCATTCCGCTTCGATCGGCTGACCGCGGGGACGATCTTCAAGATCGGATTCTTCGCCTTGCTCGGCTTCTTCCTGCCCCTCTTCGCGCTCGCCGGTGTGTTCGCGATGCTCGGCTCGGACGTGGTCCAGGTCAACGGCCGCTATGTCCACGGCGTGAGCGGGCTGGTCGCGGCGATCGTGATGGCGTTCCTCTTCCCCGTCATCCTGGCGGGCGCGATGACACTGGGCGGGCTGCTCGCCCGCCTCTTTTCGGGCATGCTGCCCGCATTGACGCTGCGCGGGGGCGCGCCGCGCTGACCGATTTTCTCGAGAAAGGAACAGGAGAATGACGATGATCAATGGACTGCGCATCGGCGGCGCGCTCGCGGCGGCCGCCATGCTGGCGGGGTGCACGCCGAGCGTGTCGAGCCTCGACTGCTCGGAGATCGCCGACCAGGCGAAGGGGGCTGGCGAAGGCCAGGCGATCCGCCTCAGCGAAGTGCGCAACCTGCGCGAGGAATCGCGCTCTGAGCGCGAGGCCCGCTGCGTCGGCCAGGCGACCTGGAGCGACAACAGCACCAGCGACGTCTATCTGCGCGCTTATGCCGCCGACAACGGCACCATGGTCGAATATCGCAACATGCCCTACGAAAACCCGCCGGCCCAATGAGCCGCGCGCGGTAAGGTTATGATAACCGCCGGCGATTATCCTCGTCGGCGGTACGCGACCGGGGGGGCGGGAACGAGTGATCGTTTCCGCCTCTTTTCCTTTTCACGCCAGGCAATTTCGTCGCCCCGCCAGCGCGCGGCGGCGACGCGTTAACCAAAGCCGTCAAACTTTCGGCAACGCCTCCGAGCGCAGAACGGAGGGGCAGGGCGGTCCGGCTCGCCGGTCGCCGTCCTGCCCCTCGAGTCGCGTATCGAGGGCGGGGCCGGCTCCCTCGGGGGCCGGCCCCGAACATTTCGGCGTGCCGCGGCCGAGCGCTCAGAGCGGGATCTCGGTCGTGTACTTGACTTGGCGCAGGGCGAAATTGCTCGCCGCGTTGGCGACCGAGGGGTGGGCAAGCACGCCGCGCATCACGAAGCGGTCGTAATCGGCGACGTCGCGGACCGAGATCCTCAGCAGATAGTCCCACTCGCCGGACATCGCATAGCATTCGACGATCTCCTCCCGGGACTGGATGAAGTCCTCGAAATCCGCGCGCGCCTCGACGCTTTGGCGGGTCATCCGCACCTGGCACAGCACGTTGACCGGCCGGCCGAGCCGCTCCGCGCTGGCGAGCCGCACCGTCTTGCCGAGCACGCCTGCCGCCTCGAGGCTCCGGACCCGCCGCCAGACCGAGGCGGGCGAGGCGCCGACCCGGTCGGCGATCGCGGCATGGCTGAGCGCCGCGTCGCTCTGCAGCTCGCGAACGATCTTGCGGTCGACCGCGTCGAGTTGCGCAATTTCTTTCATAATCTGGCGAATATGCGAACCGAGATCACAAATCCAGCGGCTTTGCGGGCAATTCTGATAGGCAATGACGGCGATCTTGCGCTATGTCCGCAGCGCGCCCACGGCTCGGGGCGCTTGGGCTTGGGCCGGCGCGGCAGGAGGCGAGATGGCGGACGGTTTCATGCTCGACGAGACCAGGCTGTTCGACCGGCTGGAGGAGCAGAAGGCCGATTCCCTGCTCAACCTGATCGCGCTCTGCGACGCCGACCCGCGGCCGGACAAGATTGATGTCGGCGTTGGCGTCTATCGCGACGCGGCGGGCGGCACGCCGATCCTGCGCGCGGTCAAGGCCGCCGAGAGGCGCCTGTGGGAAGAGCAGGAGACCAAGGCCTATCTCGGCTCGAAGGGCGACGCCCGCTTCACGGCTTTGGTGAAGCCGATCGTGTTCGGCGAGGCCGCCGACGAACGGATCGTCGGCGTGCAGACGCCCGGCGGCTGCGGCGCGTTGCGGCTCGGCGCGGACCTCATCTCCAAGGCGAACCCGGAGGCGCGCATCTTCGTCGGCCAGCCGACCTGGCCCAATCACGGCCCGCTGATCGAGTGCGCCGGCGTCAAGATGGTGCCCCATCCTTATTACGACCGCGACAGCCGCGTGGTCCGCTTCGACGAAATGATGGCGGCGCTCGAGTCGGCGGCCGCGGGCGACCTCGTCCTGCTCCACGGCTGCTGCCACAATCCGACCGGGGCCGACCTTTCGCTCGATCAGTGGCGCGCGATGGCCGAGCTGGTCGCGCGGCGGGGGCTCGTGCCGTTCATCGACCTTGCCTATCAGGGCCTCGGCAATGGCTTGGAGACGGACGCGGCCGGGACCCGGCTGGTGGTCGAGGCGGCCGAGCAGGCCTTGGTGGCGCAGAGCTGCGACAAGAATTTTGGAGTCTATCGCGAGCGGACCGGAAATCTGTTCGTCAAGGCGGCGAGCGCGTCGCAGGCCGAGATCGTGATGGGCAACCTCGTCCAGCTGGCGCGGACCATGTGGTCGATGCCGCCGGATCACGGGGCGGCGGTGGCGCGGATCGTCCTCGACGACCCCGAGCTGCGCGCCGACTGGCGGGCCGAGCTCGACGAGATGTGCGCGCGGATCAGGAGCCTTCGCGCCCGGCTCGCCGCCTATGACGAGCGGCTCGCTTACATAGACGCGCAGAACGGCATGTTCTCGATGCTGCCGCTGAGCGAAGAAGCGGTGCTCGCGCTGCGCGCCGAGCGCGGCATCTACATGGCCAATTCCGGCCGCTTCAACGTCGTCGGGCTGTCGGACGACAATGTCGACCTGTTCGCTGCCGCGGTGGTGGAGAAATTGGATGGCTGAGGTTCCGTTCGCCGAGGCGGACTCGCGCGCGGACGCCCCCGATCCAGCCTTCGACTGGCGGCGCATCGCCTACCTCGTCCAGGTCAGCCGGGCGATGGACAGGCTCGAGGAGGAGCGGCTCGTCCCCGAGAAAAAGGTGCTCTATCAATTCTCGGCGCGGGGCCACGACATGGCGCAGGCGATGCTCGGCGCCCGCCTCGACCACCGCCGCGACGCCGCCTGCGGCTATTACCGGTCGCGGCCTTTGCTGCTCGCGCTCGGCGTTCCGCTCGAGGAGGCGCTGGCCTCAGGCATGGGCCGGGAGGGCGGCTATTCCAACGGGCGCGATATCGGCGTCGTGTTCAACTACCCGAATCCCAACGGCTGCCCCGCTCTGCCGATGTCGGGCGGAGTCGGCGCGCAATACACGCCGACCGTGGGCTGGGCGCATGCAATCGAATATCACCGCAACATCCTGGAGGACCGCTCCTACGAAGGCGCGATGGCCATCGTGCTCGGCGGCGACGCCTCCTGCGCGACGGGCGGCTTCTGGGCCTCGCTGACCATCGCGACGACGCAGAAGCTGCCGATGCTGTTCTATGTCGAGGATAACGGCTTCGGCATCTCGGTCCCCTCGACCTTCCAGACGCCCGGCGGCGACATCGCGAAGAACCTAGCAAGCTTCGAAGGCCTCGCCATCTTTTCCGGGGACGGCACGGATCCGGCCGAGGCGGCACGCCTGATTGCGGCGGTCACGGACCATGTCCGGGCGCGCAACGGCCCCGCATTGCTTCGCCTGACCGTGCCGCGGCTCCAGGGGCACAGCTTCCAGGACACCCAGACCTACAAGCCCGAGGCTTTGGTCCGCGAAGAATGGGCGCGCGATCCGCTGCCCAAGCTGAAGGCTCATCTCGTCCCCGCCGCGATGAGCGAAGCGGAGTGGGAGCGGATCGAGACCGAGGCGCAGGGGGCGGTCGAGGCCGCGCGGGCCGAAGCGGAGGCGCGCGGCGTCTCGCAACCCGAGCAGGTCCTCGACCATGTCTTCTACGACGGCGAGATGCAGGAGCTCGGCGGCCAGTGGACCCGCGGGTACAGCGCGCCGCGCAGCCACGAGGAGCCTCGGCCGGAAGGTCAGCGGATCAACATGGTGACCGCGATCCGTCGCACACTCGACCGCGAGCTCGAGATCAACAAGCGCGTGCTCGTGTTCGGCGAGGATGTCGGCCCCAAGGGGGGCGTCCATGCCGTCACGCTCGGGCTGCAGGAGAAATACGGCGTCCAGCGCGTGTTCGACACCAGCCTCAACGAGGAGGGCATCATCGGCCGCGCGGTCGGGATGGCGCTTGCCGGCCTGATGCCCGTGCCCGAGATCCAGTTCCGCAAATATGCCGAGCCGGCGACCGAGCAGATCAACGATTGCGGGACGATGCGCTGGCGGACCAACAACCGCTTCGCGGCGCCGATGGTGCTGAGGATCCCCGGCGGCTTCTTCAAGTGCGGCGATCCCTGGCACAGCCAGACCAACGAGGTGCAGTTCGTCCACAATCCCGGCTGGCAGGTGGCGGTGCCATCCAATGCCGAAGACGCGGTCGGGCTGCTGCGCACGGCGCTGAGGGGCAACGACCCGGTGATCTTCTTCGAGCATCGCGCGATGCTCGACGACGTCTGGGCGCGGCGCCCCTATCCGGGCGACGATTACGTGCTCCCCTTCGGACGGGCGAAGAAGGTGAAGCAGGGCGACGAAATCACCATCGTCACCTGGGGAGCGATGGTGCCGCGCTGCGAGGAGGCCGCGAAGGACGCCTCGGCCGACGTGATCGATCTCAGGACCCTGGTGCCGTTCGACAAGGAAACGGTGCTGGAAAGCGTGCGCCGCACGCGCCGCTGCCTGATCGTCCATGAGGATCTGAAGACCGGCGGCTTCGGCGCGGAGATCGCGGCGATCGTCGCCGACGAGGCGTTCATCGATCTCGACGCGCCGGTCGCGCGGGTGACGATGCCGGACATTCCGAGCCCGCACAATCCGGTGCTGCTCAACTGGGCGGTTCCGAGCGTCGAGCGCATCCGCGCGAAGATCGAAGAGCTGGTGGGGTTTTGACGATGGCTTTTGACCGAGGGCGCGGCCTGAAGCCCCTCCCCTTGAGGGGGAGGGGTAGGGGAGGGGTGGAGTCCGCGAAAAGAGCTCAGCCTCATCTTCAGACTCCACCCCCCCCCCAACCCTCCCCCCTCAAGGGGGAGGGAGTCGGCGGCGGAGCGCATCGATGATCGACGTGATCGTGCCGGTCGAGCAGGAGGGGACGCAGGCGGTGGTGCGCGCTTGGCTCAGGAAAGTCGGCGACAGGGTCGAGGAGAACGACCCGCTGGTCGAGCTCGAGACCGACAAGGTGGCGGTCGAGGTGCCGGCGCCGGCGGCCGGCGTGCTGCGCGAGATATTGCTCGAGACGGACGCGGAGGCGGTTCCGGGCGCGGTCTTGGGGCGGATTGCGGTCGAATCCGACGAGGACGCGTCGTCGTCCCGGCGGAGGCCGGGACCTCAGGGAGAACGGGCGCCGAGCTCTTCACCCGACGAGATTCCGGCCTCCGCCGGGATGACGGCAAGGGACCTCCCGCCAGACCTCCGCCTCTCGCCCGCCGTGAAGCGCGCCTGCCTGCAGCATGATATCGATCCGCGGACGATCCCGGGAACCGGACGCGACGGCCGCGTCACGCGTGCCGACGTCGACCGCGCCGTGGAAGCGGCGACGAAGGTTCAGGCCGCACCCTCCGATTCCTCGCTCCCCTCGCACAGCGTTCCGCACGATCGGATGCGGCTGAGGATCGCGGAGAACATGCTCGCCTCGGTCACCCAGGCGCCGCACGTCACCGCGGTGTTCGAGGCCGATTTCTCGGCGATCGTCGCGCATCGCGAGCGGCACAAGGCGGGCTGGGCGAAGAAGGGCGTGAAGCTCACTTACAGCGCCTACATCGTCGCGGCGGCGGCGGAAGCGATGAAGGTGGCGCCGGCGATCAACAGCCGCTGGCATGCCGACCGCCTCGAAATCTTCGACGACGTCAATATCGGCGTCGGCACCGCTCTGGGCGAGAAGGGGCTGATCGTGCCGGTCCTGCGCGGGGTCCAGAAGCTCAATCTGAAGGGAATCGCCGCCGGCCTCGACGAGCTGATCGAGAAGGCGCGGGGCGAGCGACTGACGGCGCGCGACGTGTCGGGCGGCACCTTCACCATCTCGAACCACGGCGTCTCGGGCTCGCTCTTCGCGGCGCCGATCATCATCGCGCAGCCGCAATCGGCGATTCTCGGCGTCGGCAAGCTCGAGAAGCGCGTGGTGGTGCGCGAGGTCGGCGGGGTCGATGCGATTCAGATCCGGCCGATGGCCTATGTGTCGCTCACCATCGACCACCGTGTGGTCGACGGCCACCAGACCAACGCCTGGCTGACCCGCTTCGTCGAGCTACTGGAGACCTGGCCGGCGGAATGAGGGGGATGTGGACGATCCGCCTGTTGCGCGAGGACGAGCAGGACCGGCTTCACGAGATCTGGAGCGACGCGGTCCGCGCCACGCACGGCTTCATATCGGAAGAGCATTTCCGCCACTTCTCGCAGATCGTCCGCGAGGAGATGCTGCCGCAGGGCGGCTTGTGGGTCGCCGCCGGCGCGGACGACCGTGCGATCGCGTGGATGCAGATCGAGGGGCGCAAGGTCGAAGCCCTGTTCGTCGATCCGGACTTTCATCGCCGCGGCGCGGGAAGGGCCTTGATGGAGCAGGCGCGGCGGCTGAGCCCAGTGCTCGAGCTCGACGCCAACGAGCAGAGCGGCGCGGTCGCTTTCTACCGCCGCCTGGGGTTCGTCGAGACCGGCCGGTCGGAGGCGGACGGCAGGGGCCTGCCTTACCCGCTCGTGCACATGCGCCTGGAGCCCTCCGCCTCTGCTCAACCCGTCTCGACCAGACGTCCGTAGCCGTCCAAGAGCTCGCCCCAGCCGCCCTCCATGCCGCTCTCATAGCCGCCGCGGATCTCTTCAGCGCGGTCGCCGTAGCGTTCGAGGTCGCGATGCTCGAAGGCGACGATCGTGTCCTCGCCTGCGGCGGTGAAGGTGACCTCGACGGTCGTCTCGAAATCCGGGTCGTAGGCCCAGTCGGCGTTGAGCTGCCAGGCGAGGACGATCCTGTCCGGGGCCTCCCAGGCGAGCACGCGGCCCCAATCCTGCTCCGAGCCGTCCTCCCCGCGCTCGAACCAGCGGCCGCCCTCGCGCGGCTCGATCAGGACGTCCTGTTGCGGCGAGGCGAGCAGCGAATGGCTCTTCAGCCACCATTTCCCCATGTTTGCGGCGAACACCTCGAACGCTCTCTCCTTCGGCGCGCGGACTCGCAGGCTCTTGCGGATCGGGGCAGGGGCGATGCGCGGCGCGTCGAGGGTCATGGTCTCTCCTTTTCGGCTTCGGCGGCATAAGCGGCGAGCGCCGCGTCCCAGTGGCGGTCGAGCCATTCGCGGATGCGGCCCAAGCCGGCGGGGTCGATGCTGTAGACCCGCCGCGTCCCCTCCGCCCGATCGCGGACCAGCTGCGCCGCCTTCAGCACCTTGAGATGCTGCGACACCGCCGGACGGGACACCGGCAGCAAAGCGGCCAGCTCCCCGACCGGCATCGGTCGCTCTGCGAGCCGCTCGACGATCGCGGCGCGCATCGGCTCGGCGAGCGCGGCAAAGGCTTGCGATTGGTTAGTCATTGCTTACTGTTAGTCTATGCTTACGAAGCAGTCAAGGCGCAATGCGTGCGTGCGACCGGGTGCACAGAGTCATCAGTCGCCGCATCACTAATGGGTTCATATTGGTTCTATCCCTCGCCGAGGCGAATGTCCCCTGAGGGGCGAGGCACCCCAACAGGTCAGTTTCATCCGAATCGGACCTTTCGTTGCGCGCCATCCGCGGCCCCGTCATGAAATCGGATCATGGATTGGCGCTCGGTCTCGAAGGATGTCCCGGAGGGTGAGCCCATTCTCATCTCGGACGGTCGACAGGCCGTCGTCGCTTTGGCCTTTCGGGGCGACTATTACTATCCGCACATGACGTTCATGGACGCGCGTACCTTCGACGTCCTGCCGACTCCCTCTCATTGGACGGCGATAGAGCAGCCGCCTTCTTCGCGGCTTGCGCAGAACGCCGCCGAGCGTCGGAGAGCGGCCTGAGCAGGAGCGGGCTCCCGGAGAAAGGCGATCCGGTCCAGGCCGCCGCCGATCACGTCGCTATGGCGAAGGCGCTTTTGATTCAAAGCGCCGTGCGCCGCGACATGTTCAAGGGCCTCTTCCGACAGCCGGCATGGGACATGCTCCTGACCGCCTATGTCGCTCTGCACGGGGGAGTCGAGCTTACGGAGAGCGCGGTTTGCGCCCAATCGGGAGAACCCGTGGCCAACGCCCGCCGGTGGCTGCGCAGGATGGAGCAGGACGGGCTCGTAAAGCGAGGCGGCGTGCCCGGCGACGTGACGACGGTCTTGGTCGCGATCACGAAAGGCGCCGCCGACCGGCTGCGGCAATTGCTGGAGGATCTCATTTCCGAAGCGCGCCGCCAGGAGCCTAGTGCGGTGGCGGCCAATCGCTGCCCCGTGGGCGACATTGCTGACTCGTCGGAGGGCCCCCGGTCGGACCAGCTTCCCAATTGACCCCGCCGTCCTGATCTCGACACGCGACTCCACAGCCCCTGCCTTAGGTGACTATAACGGCCTGTCAGCGTTCCACGGGCGGAGCTCGAGTTTGGCCGAATCCAGTTTGACCTTGCCGGAGGGCCAGAAGGCCTGCTTGCGGCTCGTCGCGAAAGGCATGTCTTCGAAGGAGATCGCCAAGGCGCTGGGGCTGACTCCGCAGACGGTCGACACCTACGTCAAGGCGGCGATGGCGCGGATCGGCGCCTCCAACCGCCGCGAAGCCGCGCGCATGCTGATCGCCGCCGAGGCATCCCTAAAATTGGGATCACCACCGGCAGGCCTTGCCGATCGCGACGCGGGAGCCGAACAGCTGGTCGCGACCGGGACGAAGGGCTGGCTCAGCTGGGTCCGTCCTCCGCCGGTCGGGGGAGGCTTTCATGATCTGAACTGGTCACAGAAGACCTACCAGGCCTTGCTGGTGGCGTTGATCTCGGCATCGATCGTGATCGCTCTCGCCCTCGCAATCGCCGGGTTTCTCAAGACCTTCAGCTGACCGTTCGCAATATTGCTGAAGCTAATCAACATGCCGGCCTCGCCGGCCTGAGGGAGATGATTCATGCTCAATTTTCGACCCGCCGCCGGCCCGGTCGTGGCCGCGGACACCAGGAACGCCGTCGCCGCCGTGGACGATGCCCTGCTCAACAGCGCCCGCCTGTTCGCATCGATCATCGAGGCCACGCAGGGGTCCAATCTCCCCGTCGGCGAGAGCCAGAAGCTGCTCGCGTCGATGACCTCCGGCCTCCAGGCCGTGCTCGACGGCCGCGGCAACATGGTCTCGGCGATCCGGCAAATGACCGACATCAAGGGCCGCAGCAACTTCGCGCCTGTCGACCTTGGTTGCCCCGACGGTTGGTACGATTCAACCTCAGCCGAACTCAAGCCGGTCCGCGACGCTGCTCGGCCAACGGGTGCGGTAGCTTGACCTGTAGTGCAGCGGCATGAACGCTCAGCGACGTGTTGATTGGTCTCCTCTATTGGCTGCTCGCGCTCCTTTGCTGCGGGTATGCAATTCTATTGGGAGGCCGCGACGGGCGGTGGGCGGGCTTCCTTTTTCTGGCAGCCTCTGGGTTGACGATCCCAGCCGGCAGGCTCGGCCAGGCTTGGGGGAAAACAGAGTATTTGGTACTGGGGGTCGACCTCGCTTTCCTCGCAAGTCTGTATGCGCTGATGCTTACGAGCCGGCGCTACTGGCCGATCTGGATGGTGGGCTTTCATCTGCTGGCCGTGGTCACGCATCTCAGCACGCTCATGGCGCCGGATTTTACGCCGCGCATCTACCGCGCGATGGGGAGCTTCTGGGCCATCCCGGTCCTCCTCAGCTTGCTCATCGGCGTCGAGCTGGACCGGCGGGCCGCGTTGCGGTCGCGCGCGGCTGGGGCAGCTTCCGGGGAGGGTCATCGGCATGAGGCTTAGGCCTCCCCTCGCCGGATCCGAGCATGTCCCGCTGGAGCTTCTGGCGGCGACCGCCCAGATGCTCGCCGACAGGCTCGCCGCCGCCGCGCAGGGCGGCGGGCGGTCGCCGGCCGAGCGCCCGCGCCTGCAGCTGGCGCACGCCAACGATTCCGGCCCGGCCGACGACAGCCTGCTGCGCCGCGCGCGCTGTTATTTGCGGGCGCGGCGGCTTCGCGGCCTTCTGTTTCCCGAGAATGTGTTCGCCGACCCCGCGTGGGACATGCTGCTCGATCTCTTCGCCTGCAAGCTGGAAGGCAATCGGGTCTGCATCTCGGACGCCTGCATGGCCGCGAGCGTGCCGACGACCACCGCGCTGCGCTGGGTCAACCGGCTCGAGCAATTGGGGCTGGTCGAACGCCTCTCCGATCCCGAGGACAGCCGCCGAGTCTACGTCGAGCTCACCGAGACCGCCACCGGCCGCGTCGAATCCTGGCTCAAGGCCACGTTCGACGGGGAGGCGGCGGCCTAGACGAGTAGCTGGCGACCCCATTGGGGAGGAGCCGCCTTTGCCAATTGGCTGTCCAATATCGGTGACAGGCGTCGGCTATTCGGCGATGCAGGCCGTCCCTGTGGGAGCCGCCGGCGAAAATGCGGCGATGGCGCCGGCCGCCGGCGCACCGTTGAGGAATAAGAACCGCAAGTCCTGACGATCGACGAACCGGCCTTCGACCCGCCCGTCCGCGTCGCGGTCGATCCGCGCCGTGCAGCGGCCGAGACCGGGGAGGTCGATCCCGATCTCGCCGCACTCTAGTGGGCACACGCCCTCGGCGGAGAAGCCGGTCGGGCGGAGCTTGGTCAGCCTGAGCGCGAGAGGCGCGAGCGGTCGCGTAGCCTCGGCGAATTGGGCAGCGGCGGGCAAAGCGCTCATGCGAAGGCCTCGAACATCGACGCGGCGTAGCGCAGAAGGGGTAAATAAAGGCTTCGCGGCCGCCTTAGCTGGGGTCCGGCACCAGCAGGGCTTTGGAGCGCGCCAGCTCGACCGCCTGCCGCCACTGGTCCGGATCGGCGAAACCGCTTTGCGCCGCGGCTTCGCGCAGGGCGACCTCGCCGCGGCCATCGAGACGGGCGAGAAAGCGCAGCAGGGCCGGGTCCTCGATCCGGACGGCCGAGTGGTCCAGCGTGCACAAAGTGTCGAGCCCTTCCTCCGCCATCGCCCGCGCGAGCGGGCTCGCGACCGGCACCTGAGGGATCGTGCAGGCGAACGGCGACGGGCTCGCATGCAAGGACAGGCTTCCCCGGTTGAACAAATCCACGAGCGCGGACAGCCGCTCGACGCCTTCGACGAGACCGTCGACGGGAAGGCGGCCCGGGCGCGCGTCGACAAGGCGGCCGAAGGCGGCGTCGAGGCCGGGATCGCGGATCTGGAACTCCTCGCCGCCCTCTCCGCGATAGGCGCCGTCCGCGGTCCGCTCGCAGTGCGCGCGCGCCCACAGGCCCAGGGCGCGTTCGGGGTCGAGGCGCCGCGAGGGCCGCGCCTCGCTGCGCAAGAACAGGCTGCGGCGGAAAAAGCGAACCTCGAGAAAGTCGCGCTCCTGCGCGAGGCCGAGGGCCTGCGCGTCTCCATCCTCGCCGGGCGCGTGACCCTCCGGGACGAAGCCGTCGAGGAGCTGAGTGCGTCCGGCGTCGCCGAGCCAGGAGAGCCCGGCCGCCTTCGCGGCGCCGGCGACCGCGGTGAGCAGCTGAGGCGCGTAGACGTCGCTGAGCTCATCGTGGAAGAGCAGCCCGTCAATCTGGTTGAGGGTCGCCTTCGCCTGGTGCCGCATGGCGGCCCGTACCGGCTCGTCGCCGGTGCTCGCCTCGACGAAGTCCTCCAGCGCCCGGCGCGCCGTCCGCAGCCTGGTGGCGGCGTCCATCTCAGGGCGCGCATAGTGAAGCATGGGATCGCGCACCGCGCTTCGGAAGTGGCCGCCGGGATAGGCGTTGTAGCTGATGAAGGCGATCCCGCGCGGCGACAGCAGGCGCGCCGCGAGCGCCAGCAGCGCCGCCCGCACCGGCTCGGGCACCCAGGCATAGATGCCGTGCGCGATCACATAGTCGAACGGCCCGTCGATCGTCCGCTCCGCCTCGACAATATCCAGCGTCTCGAGGCGGACGTTGGCGAGGCCCGCCGCCTCGGCTCTGGCCCGGCCGCGGGCGATCACGCTCGCCGCGAGGTCGAAGCCGGCGAACGAAGCCTGCGGATAAGCGGCGGCCATGGCGAGCAGGTTCATCCCGTCGCCGCACCCGATCTCGATCACCCGCGCCGTCGCCGGCGGCGCGGCGTCGAGGCCGTGCAGCCGCGCGATCGCGGCGAGGTGGCCCGGATGGGTCTGCGCGAACACCGCCGTCGGATAGGCGACGCGGTCGTAGATCGTGGGTGACGTCAATGGCGCCTCCTCTGCCCTTCGTGCAGGAGTCAGCGCGCACCCCGGCCGCGAGCCGTGGTGCTAAAGCCCGCTTTCACGCTTCACCTGCTCAAGCTCGCCGTTTCCGCGCCCCTGAATGTGCGCCCAATCGCGGAAGCTGACCCAATCGCCGCCCCAAACGAGACCCTCCTTCTTCGCTTCAGCGCCAAGCGCCTTGAAGAATTTATGGCAATCCGGCTCTTTCCAAGCCCAACGCTTGTCGATGACGTCGGCAGCCCACGCGTTGGGCACGCCCTGCGGCGTCTGCGCATTGTGGAAGCTGAACAGCACTTTGCTGTTACCGGCCTTTACGAGCTCCTTCTGCCGCGCGACCGAACGCCAGCCATAGACGATATGGGGTTGGAACCCCGCTTGCTTGAGCCGCTCGACGACCCGGGCAGCCTTTTGCCTGAAACCCGAATTGAGGCTCGCAAGCTTTTTCTCCTGGGACCAATTGACGCTGTCGCCGCTCCAATCGGTAAGGATCGCCTTCGACGGGGCCGGCGGGGTCTGGGGCGCGGAGGGACGGGGCATTTTGCGTTTCTCAGCCGCCTCGTTGAGGCGCGCCAGCGTACGCCCGCCGGGATCCACGACGCCATCGGGGTGCTTGAGAAAGGTGTGCTGGAATCCGAGGATCGCCGCCTTCGTCTTTGGCCCGCAATAGCCATCTACGGCGCCGGGATTCATTCCCGCCGCGACGAGCAGCTGCTGCACGATTGTGACGTCCGGCTTCCGGTTGACGCCTCGCGCGCCCACGCTGGCGGAGATTTCTCGCATCCTACCCGTCCTCCCCCAGCGTCGCGCCGCGCGACGTCATTTCGTCTGTTGGTCGTGATCGGCGAGACCGTACCGCCGGATCATCGAGATGATCTTCGCAGCATAGTCCGGATCGGTGGCATAGCCGGCAGCGGCGAGCTCCTTCACGAACTGCTCCGGGTCGTCCTTATGTGAAAAGCACTTCGCGTAGCGCGGGTTCTCGTTGAGGAACCGCCCGTAATCGTCAGCCGCCTCATCCAGGCTCTCATAGGCCCGGAACTTGTCATCCAATCTGATGGCCTTCCCGCCGATCACTTCGTGCGTCGTGAAGGTCGTCGACTTGCCTGACGGGGATTTCCCCTTGATGCCGAAATAAGCGTTCGACTTCACGGACTTGCCCCAGCCGGTCTCGAGCGCCGCTTGGGCGATGGTGACCGCGACCGGAACGCCCCAGCTCTCCTTGACCTTGCGCGCTGCCGGCAGCAGCTTCGCGATGAAGGCCGTGACGTGGGCGGGGACCGGTTTCGTCTGCTTCGCCGGCTCGGACGGATGCCCCTCGAGCGCAGCGATGGTCTTGCCCTGCGCGTCGACGCGCCCGTCCGGCATCTTCAATCCCATGATCATCGCCTGGAAGCGGCGGATCGCCTCAACCGTCTTCGGCCCGATCGCGCCGTCGACGCGAAGGCGAGGGAGCCCGACACGCGCGACGTGCCGGTTCAGCCGTTCCTGTACCATTTGAACGTCCGAACTGCGGTTGATGCCCCCCGCGCCGACCGATCCATTGATGCTGGCCATCCGACCTCACCCTCTCCTCGTCTTGGTCCTCACCTCGCAGGAGCGCGCGCCGGCTCGGCCGGCCGTCTCATTTCACCTCGACGTGGACGCAGCCGTTGGTCTCGACGAGGACGCGGCCGTTGAACAGATCGGGATTGGCCTTGGCGACCATCCGCGCGGTGCGCGCCTGCTCGGCGTCTTGCGGCCCGCCGATGTCGAACGCCTTGCCGCGTTCGTGCGGGCTCGTCCCCGGCACCGCGATCTTCTGTCCGGTCGAGCGCACCATCTCGGTCATTTTGCGGTCCTTTTCCGCACCCTCCGCCATTGCGAGAACGGCGTCGAAATCCTTCTCGCCATAGGTCTTGATGATTTGCGCCCTGTACTTGCCGGTGTAGAAACCGTTCAGGATCCGGCGCTGATCGTCGGTGGACCGATAGCCGCTGGTACAATAGGCGCCGGCGGGGAGGATCGGGTTCAGCAAGGTCCACCCCCGCAGCAGATTGCCGGGCAGCAGGACCGCGCCCTTGACCTGCTTCTTCTGCCAGCGGTCGAGGAATTTGTGCGAGTTGCCGTTCACGTCGATGCGGCCGTCGGGCTTGGCAACGAAGATCGCCTGAAAAGCGATGATCGCATCCTCGAGCGCCGCCGAATAGACGCCGTCGCTGAGGCCGGTATAGAATCCAGCCTCGCGAAGCGCCGCTTGCACGGCGGTTACGTCACTCTTGGCATTCGACGCGCCTTTCCCGACGCTTGCACCGATACGAAGCATTTTGAGCCTCCTTTCTTACAGCGGAACGCCTGGCTTGGCGCGCGCCGTTCACTTCGCCAGCACCTGCACCGCAGGGTCGACGCCCGCCGGCGCAGGCGTCCGGGACTCGGCCGCTCCGCGGAACCGGTAGCCAAACCCAGCCTCTCCCGCCGCAACCTCGATCCCCGCCACCTCCTCGCCCCGCATCTGCCGCTCGAGCAGGGCGATCGACAGCTCCGGCAGCATGGTGTTGGTCAGGATCGCGTCGATCATCCGCCCCCCCGATTCGACCTCGGTGCAGCGGCGGACGATGAGATCGACGACATCCTCGCCGTAATCGAAGGCGATGGCGTGATTGTCGGCGATCCGGCGCCTGATCCGCTCCAGCTGCAGCCGGACGATGCCGCCGAGCATCTCCGGGCTCAGCGGATAATAAGGCAGGACGATCAGGCGGCCGAGCAGGGCAGGCGGGAATACCTTGAGCAGTTCCGGACGGAGCGCCTGGGCGAGACCTTCCGGCTCCGGCTTGAGCTCCTCGTCCTCGGACAGAGCGGCGATGACGTCGGTACCGACGTTCGAGGTGAGCAGGATGAGCGTGCTCTTGAAGTCGATGTTGCGGCCTTCGCTGTCGTCCATGTAGCCCTTGTCGAACACCTGGAAAAACATCTCGTGCACGTCGGGGTGCGCCTTCTCCACCTCGTCGAGCAGCACCACCGAATAGGGCCGGCGGCGCACCGCCTCGGTGAGCACTCCGCCCTGGCCGTATCCGACATAGCCGGCCGGGGCGCCTTTCAGCGTGGAGACCGTGTGCGCCTCCTGGAACTCGCTCATGTTGATCACGATCAGGCTGTCGTCGCCGGAGAAGAGCAGCTCCGCCAGCGCGTGCCCGGTCTCGGTCTTGCCGACCCCGGAAGGGCCGCAGAGCATGAACACGCCCACCGGCTTGTTCGGGTTGTCGAGCTTGGCGCGGCTGGTCTGGATGCGCTTGGCGATCGCTTCCATCGCATGATCCTGTCCGACTACCCGCTTCTTGAGCTGCTCGGCGATCGAGAGGATGGAGGCGATCTCGTCCTTGACCATGCGGCCGACCGGAATGCCGGTCCAGTCGCCAACCACGGATGCGATCGCATCGTGATCGACGAGCCCGAACACCATCGGCTCGTCGTCCTGGACGAGCTGCATGTCGGCGATGGCGGCGTCGAGAGCCCGGCGCAGCGACGCTTCCTCGGGCGGTTCGTTCTCGCCGGCCGCCTTTCGCGCCTCGAGCAGCGCCGAGCGGGCGACGGACAGCCGCTCGAGCGCGGCTTTCTCCCGCTCCCATTTTGCGATGACGCCGTCGCGCTCGGCGCGGGCTGCGGACAGCTCCTCGTCGACCTTCTCGAGCCGGTCGTCGGTCCTGTACTGGCCGCTGCGTTCGCGCTCGACGATCTCGCGCTCGACCTCGAGCAGCTCGACCCGGCGCCGTCGGTCTTCGACGGGCGCCGGGGTCGAGTGCTGCGAGATGGCGACCCGCGCGCAGGCGGTGTCGAGGAGGCTCACGGCCTTGTCGGGGAGCTGGCGCGCCGGCACGTAGCGTTGGGAAAGCTTCACCGACGCCTCGACCGCCTCGTCGAGCACGACGACGTCGTGATGCGCCTCCATCGCCGGCGCCAGCGAGCGGATCATCGCGATCGCCTGCTGCGTCTCCGGCTCGTCGACGGCGATGGTCTGGAAGCGCCGGGTCAGCGCAGGGTCCTTCTCGAAATACTGCCTGTACTCGGACCAGGTCGTCGCCGCGATGGTGCGCAGGCGGCCGCGCGCGAGCGCGGGTTTCAGGAGATTGGCCGCGTCGCCCGTCCCGGCCTGGCCGCCGGCCCCGATCAGCGTGTGCGCCTCGTCGATAAACAGGATGACCGGCGTCGGACTCGCTTCGACCTCGTCGATGACGCCCCGAAGGCGTTTCTCGAACTCGCCCTTCATGCTGGCGCCGGCCTGCAGCAGGCCGATGTCGAGCGCGCGGACGGTCACGCCGTGAAGGGCGGGAGGCACGTCGCCGTCGACGATCCTGCGCGCGAACCCCTCGGCGACCGCGGTTTTTCCGACTCCAGCCTCGCCGACGAGGATCGGATTGTTCTGCCGCCGGCGCATCAGGATGTCGATCACCTGGCGAATCTCCGCATCGCGGCCGACGATGCGGTCGATCTTGCCCGATCGCGCGGCTTCGGTGAGATCGGTCGAGAATTTGGCGAGCGTGTCGCCGCCGGCCGCCGAGGGCGTGGCGTCCCCGGTGTCGGCGGCCTGCGCCGGGGCGGAGTCGGCCTGCGCGGCTTCGGCGGAGGACGAGACGATCGCGGCGAATTCCGATCCAAGCCGCTCGACCTGGATCTTGCGCCATTCCGCGCTGATTCCCCACAGGGCGTTGCGCAGCGTCGCGGTCTTGAGCATGCCGTAGAGAAGATGGGCGGTGCGCACGCGGTTCGCGCCGAACTGGAGCGAGGCGTAGAGCCACCCCTTTTCGATCGCCTCCTCGATCTGGGGTGAGAAGTCTGAAATCGCGGTCGCCCCCCTCGGCAATCCGTCGAGCGCGGCGATGACGTCCGCGGCGAGCCGGGCGTCGTCGAGTCCGAACGCGCTGCGGATCGAGGCGAGATCGTTGCGCGGGTCCTGGAGCAGGACGTGGAGCCAATGGACCAGCTCGACGTAGGGGTTCCCGCGCATCTTGCAGAAGGCGGTCGCGGACTCGATCGCCTTGAGGGGGGTCGGCCCGAGGCGGCCGAAAAGCGCGGTACGGCTGATCTCGGTCATTCAATTGGTCCTTTCGTGTCGGCCGGACCGGCGCGACGGACGGCCGAGATGGGCATCGCCGCGGACTCCCCCGCCGGGGCGGCCGATCCAGCTCAGCCAGCCCAGGGAGGCGCGGCCGTCCAGCGCCGCTGCCGGCACCTTTTCGCCTGCAATCTCGAGCGCGACGTCCCACTCAAGGTGGCTCGGAGCGAATGCGTCGATCGCCTCGGAGACGAGCGGGAAGGACATGCCGTTCGGGAGGAGCTTGCGGTAGGCGGCGATCTCCGGTGCCCGGACTCGGACCCGGAACGCATCGGACACCGAGCGCACGCGCCCCCCGAGCAGCGCATCGCGCCCGAGGGTCGCGTAGGCTTGGCCGAGGCGGCTGCGATCTTCCCGTTCGATCTCGCGCCAGCGGGGCTGGAACTCGGCGATTTCGACCGGGACGCCGAGAAGGTGGGTCAGCGAGTCGCCGATCGCTCCGGAACTGCGCCGTGAGGCGAACAGCGCGGCATAGTGGATGCGCCCGCGGGCGGGGAAGGCGGCATGGTCGCCGACGCCTTCCGCGGCGCCCGTCAGGGCGGAGAGGTAGAAAGCGAAGCGATCCTCCTCGATCCTGTCGGCTTGGGCCGCCGGCTGGGAATCGGCCCAGGCACGGTAGAAGAGTTGAAGCATCCGGCCCGCCAGGAGGTCGAGAAACTCGCCGAACGGACGCGTCTTCGAATAGCGGCGCTCGAAGGCCGCGAACTCGGTGAGGTGCGTCGGCAGGGCACCCATCGGGCCGGTGAGGCCGAGCCAGTAGCCGGACACCCGCGTGCGCGCGCCGCGCCTCTCGATCGCGTCGAGCGTCGAATCGGGAAAGGCGAGCGTCGGAGTCTGCGCGAGGTCGACGACGTTCTGCGCGGGCTTGCGCGAGGCGCCGACGCGGGGGAGCCCGGAGGCGCGCGCCTCGGCGGCGCGGACGATCGGGAACAGGCCGCTACGCCGTGCCTCGCGCGCGACATCCTCGAGGTAAGTCAGATGGAGTGGCGGCGGCCGATTCGCGGGGGCCAACGTGCAAACTCCCCTTCCATTGGGCTTTCGAATACCGTCTCCGTGAACGAGTTGATGGTCGCAAACTCTGCAAGGAATCGCTCCAGCACCGCGCCGAACAGGAACATGCGCGATTGATCGAAGGCGCCATCGTCGAGGTGGATCCGGATTCGGTGCCCGCGCGCGATCGCCGTGCGGTCCTGTTCCGGAACGCGCCGCGAGACCGGCTTGGCTCCGATCGAGAGGATGCCGTCGATCTGTCGGCGAAGCCCAGCGTCGTCCTGACGTCCGTAAAGCGCGAGATGGTCGCGCAGAACCGATGCGTCTCCGTCCCCGGAGGAAGCCAGCGACAGGTAATTGGGAGTGAGATGGCCGATCACGCGCCACGCGGCATCGCCCATCCCCATCGGCGGCCGCGGCCGGGTCGGCGAACGGAGCACGGTCACGGCGCGCGCCGGCACTCCTGTCACGAGGAAGTGCTTGTCGCCGCGAAAGGTCAGCAGCTCCGGCAGCTCGCGGTTCGAGACCAGCGCCCGCACCGCGAGCTCGTGGACGTCGTCGAGAGCTGTCGGATTGCCCGGGGCGGTCAGGCTGATCCATGTCTCGGTGCCGACATAGTCGGTGCGCCGGCGCACGCGCTGCTCCTTGGTCGACAGCCGCCGCGGCCGGATCTGCGTCGTGAAGAACAGCGCTTCGCGCCAGTCGTAGAGGAGTGCACCGAAGGCGTAGAGCGGCGCCACCGTTCGCCCTTCGACATTGTCGCGGGCATAGGCCTGGACGTCGAGAAGCTGGTGGACCTCGAAGTCGAGCGGACGGGTGCGATCCGGGACGACATGATATTCGTGCTGGTGCCTGCTCACCTGGACGCGGCCGAGCTGCTTCTCGAACAGGTTGACGGCCGGCGTCGCGAACAGACGGAAATTGCTCGCGTCGAGGGCGCCGGTGAGGACCGCCGAGGAGCGACCGAGCAGAAAAACGACGTCACAGGATTGCGGACAGTGCGCGAAGGCCCCGCCGAGCTTCGGCAGGTCGACGAACAGGAAGCGTTCGGGGCAGGCGAAATATTCGGTGAGCAGACGATATCCGCGGAACGACCGCAGTTCGACCGGCAGCAGCCTCTCGTCGTCGTCGAACCCGCGCTGGCGCGGCGCCGGAAGCATCCTCCAGGCCGCAGCGTCCGCCGAATCGGCGGAGCGAGCGATCACCGCTACGGTCTCGCCGACGATCTGGCGATAAAGCTCGGCGGGGATCTCTTCAGAGCCGTCGAGATAGATCGGAAGCGCCTCTGGGAGAACCTTGTCCAGCGCGGCGCCGCCGGTCGCCTCGAAACGCAGTCGGAGCCCGGCCTCGCAGCGCACCCCCCCGGCTGCTGCGAACGGCGCGACCGCGGCCCGGCTCGAGAGATATTCCACCTCTGAAATGCGCAGCGGCCAGAGCGTGACCTCGTGACTGGTCCTGAAGACGACGGGGACGTTGCTGTGGTCCTGGGCGAGCGCGGTCAGTTCGGTCCCCCGCGGAACGCAGTGGCCGTGCACAAGCGCCTGGTCGCCTTCCTTGGGCTCGAAGCCGGCGACGCACATCGAGGGCGTGGGCGCCAGATAATGCGGCTGGATCGCTTGAAGCAGGTGATGGGTGAATTCCGGATACTGATCCCTGATCTTGAGCTGGACCCGCGCTCCCAGGAAGGCGACGCCCTCGAGCAGCCGTTCGACGTAGGGATCCGGATCTGTCGGGGTCTTGAGGCCGAGGCGGGCGGCAACCGTCTCATGCTCCTCGCCGAACTCGCGCGCCGCCTCGCGGAGGTAGACGAGTTCTTCATTGTAGAGGCGGAGGAGGCGCGGATCCATGGCTATTCGCGGACGTCGACCGCAGCGCTGTCGACCTCGATCGAAGTCTTCAGCTTCAGCGGCATGACCTGCACGGCGGAGCTAATGTCGCCATGAATCAGGAAGGTGACCCGATTGAGGTCGTCGTCCGCCGCCACCGGCTCGACGCGCACCGTATCCGGCTCGAGGCGCGGCTCGAAGGCGCGCAGGGCAGTGCGGATTTCGCGCGCCCGGTGCTGGATGCTGCGGTGGTGGAGCGACTTGCCGGCCAGATCGGGAACGCCGTAGTTGAGGACGGAGCTTGCCACCTCCGGAAAGTCGGTAAGGTCGACGCTCGCGGCGAGATTGGTCGTGTTGAGGAGCCATGCCACTTCACGCCGGAGGGTCGAGCGGAGCGCGGCTTCGTTGAACCGATCCAGCCGAGGCACCTGATAATTGCGCAGGCGGTCGAGCGAGATCTCAGGGGTCTTTTCCTCCTCGCGCAGCCCCGACATCGTAAGGTCCCCGACAAGCTTGTCGAACAGCGTTGGGGTCAGGCGCTGCTTGACCGCCATCGGCCTCAGCTCCGCTCGAATGCGAGCAGCCGCAGCGACAGCAGCCCGCGCTCCTCACCCGTCGAGAGCACCCAGAGGTGCTGACCCGAGCCTACCTGGCCCGAAGGGGCATCGGCCCAGCCCGTCGTCCGCGCGAGTCGGACGGCATCGTCGGGATCGGATTCGCTTCCCGGATAGCGGGCCGGGAGAAAGGCCGCGACCGACTGACCGCCCCGGAACGCGATCTGCACGGGGTACCAGACGATGTCGCGGAGGTCCTTCGGGCCCTCGCTTTCGATCCGCTCGACGACATCGAACGGCACGAGGCCGTATTGGCCGGCGATAATCGCCTCGAAGGAGGGGCCGAAGCGGCTGTCGGCATCGGCGAGCCATTCGAAATTCTCCCCGTCGAGAGATCCAGGTGTGTCGGGGGCCGCGTCGAACGCCGCGTCCCGCCGCGCGGCCGCGCCCTGGGCGTCTCCGGCCGCGAAGCGCGGGATCGCCTCGACGAGCGCTTCGGCCCAGTCGGACGCGACAAGCTGGTTCATCGGCGCCCGGCCGGCAAAGACGTCGGCGCGGACAATTTCGGCAGCGATCGCCTGACCGTAGACGACGCTCAGCATCTGCGCCTCGGGAGAAAGCTTCGCTAGCGCAGCGAGCTGCTTCGCGGCCTTTTCCCATTCCCCCGCCACGGCGAGCAGCTGGAACAGGAACATCCGCGCCTGGGGATCGGCAGGACGGGTGCGGACGGCCTCGACGAGCGCTGCCCTGGCGCCCTCGATATCGCCGTCCCGAAGTAGACCGTCAGCGTCCCCGGCCGAAGAAGAGGCCGGAGCCACCGGCTCAGACCTTCTGTCCGGACCTCACGTCGAAGCCCGCTGTGACGGTCCGACCCGCGCCGCCTTTGGCATCCTGCTCCACATAGGTGAAGTTGATCACGGCGCAGTTCATCGTCACCGATTCCATCACCGCATCGCCCGAGGAGGAGCCGCTGTTCTGGACGCTGCTGACGATGAGGTCCTGCATCTCGACCTTATAATATTCGAGGGGCCGATCGCCCGCCTTGCGGACGTAGATCGTCGCCTTCGGGAAGTGTGTCCCCGCCGCACAGGCCTGGAAGAGCTTCGGCGAGGATTTGTCGACTTCCTTGACGACACTGATGTCCTGGAACTCGGCCTTGCCGGAGCCGCCGCCGGCGCCGCCGCGGGCGAACGAGCCGGACTGGCTGGCGCCGAAGCTGAATGAAGCGATGTCGATCTGGCCCTCATGGCCTTTCTTGCTGGATTCGCCCGGACACTCGCGAATCTCCAGGAACATGTCCACGGCCATCGTAAATCTCCCCCTCAGAAGTGGTCACCCCAGTTTACGCCACACACGTGTACGAAGGTCAGCCGGCACCTTTGGGCAGTCGCGAAACCATACTCAGCGCGACATCCATGCCTTCGAGCTGATAATGCGGCACGAACATGAACTTGCCCCGGTAGAAACCGGGATTCTCCGGATCAGGCACGACCTCGATCTTGGCGTCCTTGAGCGGCAGCTTGGCCTTGTCCGCCTCGGTCGAAAGCTCCGGCGATCCGTCGACATATTGCATCACCCAGTCGGACAGGTCGCGCTCCAGCTCGCGCCCCTCACGCGTGCCGCCGATCCAGTCGCGCACCATGCACTTCAGATAATGCGCGAAACGGCAGCTTGCGAAGATGTAGGGCAGCCGCGCCGAAAGATTGGCGTTCGCGCTGGCGCCGGGATTTTCATAGGCTGCCGGCTTGTGCACGGTCTGCGCACCGATGAAGGTCGCCTGGTCCGTGTTCTTGCGGTGGACGAGCGCCATCAGCCCCGCCTTGGAGAGCTCGGCCTCGCGCCGGTCCGAAATTGCGATCTCGGTCGGGCATTTGAGATCGACACCGCCGTCGTCGGTCGGGAAGGTCGAGGTCGGCAAGCCCTCGACGGTCCCGCCGGCCCGGACGCCGCGGATACGCGTGCACCAGCCGTAAGTGGCGAAGGCCTCCGTGATTCGCGTGCCCATCGCATATGCGGCGTTGAGCCACAGATGGCTGTCATGCTCGCCGCCCGTCTCCTCCTCGAAGTCGAATTCCGCGACCGGCTCCGACTTCGCGCCGTAGACCGGACGTCCGAGGAAACGCGGCATCGTGAGGGCCATGTAGCGGCTGTCTTCCGAAGCGCGGAACGAGCGCCAGCCCGCATAGTCGGTAGCGTCGAAGAGCTTCGCGAGGTCGCGCGGATTGGACAGCTCCTGCCAGCTTTCCATTCCGAACAGGCCCGGCGAGGCGGCCGCGATGAACGGCGCATGGCTTGCCGATCCGATCTTCGCAAGCCCCTTCATCACCTCAAGATCAGGCGCGCTGTGATCGAACGAATAGTCGCAGACGAAAGCGCCGTAAGGCTGGCCGCCGAGCTGGCCGAACTCCGCCTCGTAGACCTTTTTGAAGAGAGGACTCTGGTCCCAGGCAGCGTCGCGATACTGCCGGAACATCTTCCTGCATTCCTCCTTGCCGATGTTGAGAACCCGGATTTTGAGGTCCTTGCCGGTGGAGGTGTTCATCACGAGATAGTGGATCCCGCGCCACGCCGATTCGAGCCGCTGGAAGTCGGGATGGTGAATGATCAGGTTGATCTGCTCGCTCAGCTTCCGATCGAGCGCCGCCCGCATCGCATCCACCGTCGAGAAGACGTCCTCGCCTATGACGGCCGCGTCCGCGAGCGCCTGTTGCGCGAGGGTCTGGACCGCCTCTTCGATGCGCCCGCGGCGGGCGTCGTCGTTGGGCTTGAATTCGCGCTGCAGAAGCGCGGTGAAGTCATCCAGCGCGACCGCCTCGGACTGCGCCTCCGCGACCTGCCTGTTTGCCGTTTCCTGCGCCATGCTATCAATCCCTCCCGAACACTAGGCGACGCCCGTTACTGGGGCTGGGGTGTGCTTTGTGGCACGGCAGCTTCGGACTCCTCCGCATCGCCTTCGCCTGCCGACCGCGCAGCCGACATCGCCTGAAGCAATGCGGGGTCCTTCAGCAGCTTGTCGAGGAGGTCCTGCGCGCCTTCCTTGCCGTCCATGTAAAGCAGAAGGTCGTTGAGCTGCTGCCGCGCCTCGAGCAGCTTGGCCAGCGCCGGAATTGATTTCGCAACACGTCCGGGCGAGAAGTCCTCGATGCTTTTGAAGGTGAGGTCGACGGCGAGTTTTCCGTCACCGCTCAGCTTGTTCTCAACGTTGAAAGCGGCTCGCGGCGCCATCGCTTCCATGCGCTGGTCGAAATTGTCCATGTCGAACTCGACGAACTCGCGCTTGTCGAGTGCCTTGCGCTCGACATGGCTCTTGCCGGAAAGATCGGACATAACGCCCATGACGAACGGGAGCTCGACCTTCTGGCGCGAGCCGTAGGTCTCGACTTCATATTCGATGTGGACGCGCGGCGCCCGATTATCGCGAATGAAACGCTGTCCACTCTTCGCCATCGATCCCCCCGTTGCTGACAGGCGACGCTACGCAACCGCGCCCACGATAACCCTTCTGACGACACCATCAATCGGAAAATTCATTAACTTTCACCTCGTTGGGACGTCAGCACGCGGCGCGCGTCGCCGAGGCTCTCCGGCGCGATGTCCTCGAGGATGGCCAGGAAGTCCATTTCGACCCAGCTCTTGGCGCGGCTCAGCGCGACCGGAACCGGGCTCGCCGGCTCCCGGCGGCGATAATAGTCGATCGCCGCGTCGAGCGCCCTGATCACGTCGGCGCGCGAGTCGATGCGCCCTGGAAGGCCCACGCGCGCGGCTTCCGCCGTTCCGCCCGGGGCGCCGGTCCGGTCCTGCTCCTCGGCAGACGCGGCGTCGACGGGCTGGAGCCCCGTGAAGGCGGACAGGCCGCTGCGCACCGAATCGAGGACCGCGTAGAGCGGCTGGAAGCTCACGCCGCCCGCTCCGCCCCCATATTCGCAGAGCGCGACGTCGACCCGCACGAGCGCCTCTCGTATCCGCCCGAGCCGCTCCGCCGTGGCGGCCACCTCCTCCGCATCGGCCTCGTCCAGCGCAGAGCGGAACATCCCGTAGCCTTCCGCACCGTCTCCGTCCCTGGCGAAGTCTTCGATGTCGGCGCCGCTGAAGCGTCCGAACCGCGGATGCTCGAGAAGCGGGATGCGCCGAAGCGGCCCGATAAAGCCCCCGATGCTGGTCAGCGATTCGCAGGCGCTGCGGCGCTCCTGGAAGTCGCCGTCCTCAATCTGGGGATGCATCGTCTCCCAATAAGTCTCACAGAGCGCCGCGAGATAGAGAGCGCCGCGTTCGACCGCCTCGAGATTGCCAGCGCGGGCGCCCGCGCGCGCCATGTAGACCGGCAGCCAGATGTCGCGCGTGAGCTCGCACTGGGCCTCGACCTCGCGAAGGATCTGCTGCCAGTCGATCTCGTCGCCCGATTGGGGCTCCCCGCTGGCGGACGTGTCGAACGCGCGGACGATCGCCTGACGCTGCTCATCATAAGTGAGGTCCGCACCGGCGGGCGACGCTTCGGAGATCGGTCTCAGCAGTGTGTCCAACTCAGCCATGCAGACTCCTGGGGATCGCGCGCTCGCTGGCCGCGCCGCGGCACTGCGCCTGGCGGCGGAGCGGACGCGGGTCCGGTGCCATTTCCTGTCGCCGGGAGCTCAGGAAATCAGCACCGCCTCGACCCGCCGGTTGGCAGGCGCGTCGCCGCGCCGACCGGGCAGGGGCCGGTCATAGCCGAAGCCGCGGATCTCGATCCGCTCCCGCGGGACGCCGAGCGACTGCAGATATTCGGCGACCGCCTCCGCCCGGCGGCGCGACAAATCCAAATTGTAGCTGCGCCCGCCGACGCTGTCGGTATGTCCCTCGATCCGGAAGCGGCGGGAGGACAGCTGCGGCGATTGCAGCGCCATGCCGAACGCGCGCGCTTCCTCACGCGCCGAAGGGGTCATGACGGCTGAGCCGCTCTCGAAGGTCAGCCGAAGGTCGGCACGCGCAGCACCGGCTCCGGCGGAAGAGGCGCGACGGGTAACTGTCGACGTACGCTGGACCGTGCGGACCGTCGCTCGAGCGGGAGAACGAGGCGCTGCGGCGGCCGATGCGCGCGGCCTTGTCGCCGGTGCGGACCGAGCCGGAGCGGCGGCACGCGGCCGGACCAGGCGCAGCCCTTTGACTTCCGGCGCGTCGCGAGTCGCCACGGGTTCCTCATCGTTTCCGCAATCGCCGGAGAAAATGCAGATATAGTCGTCCGCAGTGCGCGGCTGCCCCTGCTGGGCGAGCGCGACGCCGGTCAACGTCACGACAGCAGTCGCGGCCAGCGCAACATGAATAAACCTACGCATCGAGAAAACCCCCATCATCTCGCGCGACTCGCATAAGGCGAAAAGCTAAGATCAACATATTCTTAACAATGCCGCGAAGCAATCCCGATGCCGGCGGCATCGCATTATTGCACAGGACCGGTCCTGCTATATGATCGGAGCGGGGGCCGGAGTCGGCTGCCGGGGGGATCGGCGCATGAATAGCTCGCGCGAAACATCGCTGTCCATCAATCTTGGCGGTGAGCAGGTGCTCCTCGAGCGGGTGGAGGCGAACGAGACGCTCGCGCGGCCGTTCGAGGTGCGGGTCGACATCATCTCGGAGCTCGGCGAGCTCGACCTCCTGCCCCACCTCGGCAAAGGCGCAAGCGTCTCGGTCAGTCGCGACGGCGAGCTCGAGCGCCATTTCCACGGCATCCTCGCCGAGGCCCTGTACCTCAAGGAATCGACCGAGGGGCTTCATTACCGGCTGTTCCTGCGCCCCTGGACGCACTTCCTCGCACATAATCGCGATTTCGCCATCTATCAGGACCTCGAGGCGCTCGAGATCATCAAGCGGGTGTTCAACGAGGCGGGCGCCTCCGACGTTGACTATACGCGCCTGGGAAGGAGCCGAAGCGTCCGCACCTACTGCGTCCAATATGGCGAAAGCGACTTCGCCTTCGTCTCACGGCTGATGGAGGAAGAAGGCATTTATTATTTCTATCGCCATCAAGCGGACCGGCACGTCATGGTCCTTTGCGACTCGCCTTCGTCGCACGCGGTCGGCGAGCCGGCCAACCTCGTCTACAATCCGCTCACGGTGTCGGTGTTCAACGTTGGGTCGGCGCAGCGCAGTGGGGACTCGCGCAATCTCTACGTCCAGTCGTGGATCGAGCGGGTCGCCACCGGCGCCGAGGCGAAGGCGACGTATCGAGATTTCAATTTCGAACGTCCGGAGCGGGCGGTCGAGGCCGTCGCAGAGTCCGGCGGCACGCATCCCAACGACGCCCAGGAGGTCTATCGCTATCCCGGCGGCCATGCCGACGAAGGCACCGCACGCGCGCTCAGCCGGATCGCGCTCGACGCGTTGCGCGCCGAGCGCCGCTCCTATGTCGGCCAGTCGCAGGCCTCGGCGCTGTCCTGCGGCGCCAAAGTCTCCATCGCCGAGCATCCCGCGGGTCGGCTCAATGCGACCTATCTGATCACCCGCACCTTTCACAGCATCACGTCGGAGAGCTATCGCACCGGTCCCGTCGAGGAAGAAGAGCCGTTCAACGTCGTCATCGATGCGATCCCGGCCGACGTCACCTGGCAGGCGCCCCAGACGACTCCGAAGCCCATCGTCCACGGACTCGAGACTGCGATCGTTACCGGTCCGGACGGCGAGGAGATCTTCACCGACGAATATGGCAGGGTGAAGGTCCGATTCCACTGGGATCGGGGCGACACGCCGGGGGAGAAGAGCACTTGCTGGATCCGCGTCTCGCAGACCGGCGGGCTCGGCAACATCATCTTGCCCCGCGTCGGCCACGAAGTGCTGGTGGACTTCCTCAGCGGGGACCCGGACCGCCCGATCGTCGTCGGACGGGTTTTCAACAAGTCGCACATGCCGATCTATCCGTTGCCGGAGAACAAGACGATCGCGCTGTGGCGGACGAAGCGGTACGGCCAGACCGGCAACTACGGCCCCGCCCGCGATCTCGACACGGGCAAGCCGGGGGCCAACGAGCTGCGTTTCGAAGACAAGGGCGGGTCCGAGGAGGTCTTCCTCCATGCCGAGCGCGACATGAACACCCGCGTCCGCCACAGGGAGTCGCACCATGTTGGGCGCGACCAGCAGATCATGGTCGGCCACGATCGAGCCGAAGAGGTCGGCAACAACGAGAAGCTCAAGGTGGGAGCCAACCAGACCGAAGAAGTCGGCAAGAACCGCAAGGTAAGGATCGGCCAGAACGACGAGCTTCAGATCGGCGGCAAGCTCAAGGTGAAGGCCGGCACGACGATCGAGATCGAGGCAGGAACCAGCATCACGCTCAAGGTCGGGAGCACGACGGTCAAGCTGGATTCGACAAGCATCAAACTCGATTCGATGATGATCAAGGCGACGGGCAAGGCGACGGCCGACGTCAAGTCGCCGATGACGACCGTGAAGGGCGACGGCATGCTGACCCTCAAGGGCGGTCTTACGCTGATCAACTAGGACAGAAGGTGGACGATTGGACGAACATCAGGTGGACCGAGGCGGGGCAGATCGCCGACCTCATGGAGCTTCCGCGCGAGGAGGTGCCGGAGCCGGACATGGTGCCGCGCGCTTTCTATCTCGCGGCGCGTCGCCGCGACGATCTCGAAACCGCCCTCTCGTTTCTGGCCCACGCTTTGCCCCGGTACGACGCCGTCGCCTGGGCGGCTCGCGTCCTCGAGCGGCTTGCCGCCGCAGCACCACCTGACCCCTCCGAGCGCCAGGCGCTCGACCATGCCCTGCGCTGGATAGAGGATCCGAGCGACGAGCATCGCCGCGCCGCTTTCGATGCCGCCGAGTCGGCGGCCGCGGAAAGTCCGGAACGCCTGCTGGCGCTCGCCGTGTTCCTGGCGGGCGGCTCGCTGGCACCCGCCGATCTCCCGGCCGTGCTCCCGGAGGCGAGCCTCGGAGGTCGGTTCGCTGCCTGTGCGCTGATCGCCGCGGCCCACCGCAGCGGCGACCCGAACGCAGCCCTGGCGGGAGCGCTCGACCTGGGCGAGAAGATCGCCGAGGGCGGTGTCGAGGCGCTGCCGCCGCGATGACTCTCACGCTCAAGATCCGCAACGTCGACATGCTCGACCACGGCATGCCGCCCGAGTTCGTGCTGCACCGGCGCGGCGGCGTGATCGGGCGCTCGCCCAGCTGCGACTGGTGCCTGCCCGATCCGCGCAACCACATTTCGTCGCGCCATTGCGAGATCAGGTACAGCGACAATTGCTATGTCCTCACCGACGTCAGCACCAACGGCACGTTCCTCAACGATGCTTCAGAGCGGCTGGCAGGTCCGCATCGGGTCGAGCATGGCGACCGTCTGCAGATCGGCCATTACGAAATCGTGGCGGCATTGAGCGGCAGCGCCGCGGTGGCCGACGAGCGCGGAGCGGACAGCGGCTCCGCGTCGGCGGCGAAGGACGGATGGTTCGACGCCGCTGGAGCGGCGCGCGGCTCCGACTCCGTCGGAGGCTGGGACGCATCGCCGCCGGCGGCTGCTGCACCCGCCGACGGGTTCCGCTGGGGCGATCCGCCCCAGCCGCCACCCCGCGCAGCGCAGGGCGGCGGCTGGGCTCCGTCGCACCGCGTTCCTGACGCGGCCCCGGTCTCGACCTGGGAGACGCCGGCGGCGCAACAGGACCCGCCCTCGCCATGGTCGAGCGCCGCACCGGACCGGCCGCCTCCACCGCGCGCCGCGGACGTCTGGGGCCGGATTGCGGAAGGGAACGTGGTCGACTGGGCTCGCGGCGGCTTCGGCCAGCCTGCGGATCAGCCCACCGATCCGCTGGGGCTCGACCTCGGCGCCGAGTTCGGCTGGCTCCCGCAACCGCCCGCGACGCCGGCAGTGCCGGCGGAACCGCCGCCCTCCGCGCCCTTCCCCGAACCGAGGCCTCGCCCGGCGCCGACGGCCGCGGCTCCCGCCGCTGCTGCTCCTGCCGCTGTCGCTCCCGCCGCCGACGGCGAACGCCTGCTCGCGCTGCTCCTCGGCGCCGCTCGCCTCGACCGTCAGGAGATATCGGGCCCGCCCGAGCAGCTCGCCGGGCGGATCGGCAGCCTGCTCACGCGGCTGGTCGCCGGACTTGTCGTGATGCTCGAAGCGAGGGCGCGCGCGAAGTCGCAGATGGGCGCCGAGGCCACCAGCTTCGGCTATCAGGGAAACAATCCGATCAAGTTCGCGCGGACGCCGGAACAGGCCCTTGCCCAGCTGATCGGGCCGCCGCAGCCGGGCTTCATGGAGGCGGACCGCGCCGTCGAGGACGCCTTCTACGACCTCCAGTCCCACCAGATGGCGACACTGAAGGCGATGCAGGGCGCGCTGAAGGCGACGCTGGAGCGATTCTCGCCCAATGCGATCCGCGGCCGCGCGGCCGAAGGCGGCCTCGCACGGCTGCTGCCGGTCGCGCGCAAGGCGGCGCTCTGGGACAGCTATGAGCGCGAATTCGGCGGCGTCGCCCAAGGCTCGGACGAGGCCTTCATGGACGTGTTCGCGAAGGAATTCCGCAAGGCCTATGAGGAGCAGTCACGGCTCCAGGTCCGGCGCTGACGTCCGCGGCCGCGGCCTCATTGCGGTGCGGACGTCTGCGGCGGCGCTGCCACGTTGGGCTGCTCGTCGACCGCGCGGACCCAGACCATCTCGGTCCGCCAGCCCCGGTTTCGCGCGGTCGCGGCGAACCGCGCCTGCCACGCGGCGCTACGCGCCGCGGCAGGCGGGGCTATCAGGCCGGGATCGAACGGGCCTTGGCCGACGATCAGCAGGAATCCCTGCCAGCCGGTTAGATCCGCATCGACCATGAAGCGGTAGCGGCCGCCGCCTAGGTCGGTGAAGGTTTCCTCAGCGATGTACCGGCGGAACTCATCCGCATCGGCGACGATCGACTCGAGCTTTCCGGCCGAGTCGATTCCGAACAGCCCGAAGCTGGTGGGCGGAGACCCGAGATTGAGTGTAAAGACGGGGCGAGCGGCAAGCTCGCCGTCCTCCTGGTACTGGACCTCGGGCTGGCGTGCGTCCGTGATGAGCCGGCCCCCTTCGTCCGAGCGCACCTGGCGGAACGCGTCGAGCGCAGCGCAGTAAGCCGGACCGATCTGGGCGACGTCGAGCGAGAGGTCGCCCGTAATGCCGGCTGCGGCGAGCGCACGCTCGACCTGGCCCTGAACCGCGGTCGGCGCCTGCGCCACCCCGGTCAAGGCGACGCTCGCCCGCCCGCCGGCGGCGGTCGCCGAGGCGATATCGACCCAGCTGCAGGCAATAGCCGGCAAGGCCGCGGAGATCGCCGCCCGGGCCCGCTCCGCCGGGTCCCCCGGGACCGCGGGAGCAGGCGCCGTAGTCGGACCGGCGGCCGGGACGTCGGGCGTGGCGGACGGCGCCTCGCCGCCGGACGGCCAAACCAGCAGCAGGAGAAGCAGTGCCGCGGCCGCGGCGGCGGCGCCGATCCACGCCGCCTTGGGCACCCGCGCGAGAGCTGCCGCGATGTCGCGGCCCGCGACCGGCGATCGAGGCACGGAAGGAGGAGGCGGCGGACCGGCCGCCCGCGCCGGCTCATCGAGCAGCGCGAGGACCTCCTCCATCGAGCGCAGCCGCTCGGCGGGATTGGGCCTCAGCATTCGCGCGAGCAGGTCCCTGAGCTCGTCCGGCGCCGCCGAGAGGTCGGGACCGGCGCGCCGCTTGTCGACGGCGTCGACCAGGGAGCCGCCCATCGCGACGTTGCGGCGCCCGGCTACCGCGAGCATGACCAGGGCAAGGCTGTAAACGTCGGTCCAGGGGCCGATCTCGCGACCGAAGTCCCCGAGCTGCTCCGGAGCGACGTAACTGAGCTTGCCGGCAAAGCCGGTGCCCACGACCGTCCCCGACGACGGATCCAGATCCTTGGCGATGCCGAAATCGATGATCTTCGCGTTGCTCAGCCGGCCATGCTCGAGGATCACGTTGTCGGGCGAGATGTCGCGGTGGATCGCGCCGAGTTCGTGGGCCGCGCGAAGGCCGGAGGCCAAACGCCGCAGCAGGGCCCTCAGCTCGGCAGGCGAGACCTCGATCGTCGCCAGCGCGTCGGCGAGGTTCACGCCGTCGATATATTCGGTGACGATGTAGAGCACGCCGAGCTGGGGCTCCTGCGCGAGCACGCGATAGGAAACCAACGCCTCGTGCCGCAAGCGGGTGAGGGTGCGCGCTTCCTTGCGAAACATGGAGATGACGTTCGGATCGGCGGCCAGCGCAGGGAGCATCACCTTGATCGCGACGCGCTCGTCGCTGTTGACGTTGCAGCCTTCGAAAACCTCGCCCATGCCGCCGCGTCCGAGAAATCGCTTCACCTCGAAAATGTGGTTGAGGACGTCGCCGACCTGAATGCCTCCTGAGGCGGGCCGCGCGGCGACGAGCGGCGGTTCCGGCGGCGTCGGCGCGAAGACCGTGCGGTCCTCCGGCGGGTCCTGCGCAGTCGCGGCGCGCTCGCCGCCGCCATCGCGCGGTCGGCGGCTCCGGGGCGCCGGGTCGAACACCGTCCCGTTCGGCTCGGCGGGCGGATCCTTGCCTCGTCCGCCGGCGCTCACGGGGCTTCCGCCGGCTGGACAGTCGGAACCATGGTCGGCTCGGTGAACAGGAGCGCGATGACGGTGACGTTGTCGGGTGCGCCGCGATCGAGCGTCGCCGCGATGAGGTCGGCCGAGATGCGCTCCGCGTCGCCACCGCCGAGGAGCCGCCAAAGCTCGTTGCGCTCGACATAGCCGTGGAGACCGTCGCTGCAGAGAAGGAACACGTCGCCGGGCTCGACCTCGTCCTCGACGACATCGACCTCGATCGTCGCGTCCACGCCGACGGCGCGCGTCAGGACATGCGCCATCGGGTGGCCTTCCGCGTCTGCCGCTCTCAGCAGGCCCTGCTCGACCAACTCCTGGACGTGACTGTGGTCCGAGCTCAGCTGGTGCAGCAATCCGTCGCGGAGGAGATAGGCGCGGCTGTCACCCACCCACAGCACCGCAAAGCGGCGGCCGCGCACGAGCAAGGCGACGACGGTGGTGCCGATCTGCACGCCGCGTGCCGACGCTTCGCCGAAGATGTCTCCGTTGGCGCGGTGGATCCGCTCCGCGACCTCGTTGCGGGCCGCTTCGAAGTCGGCCGGCAGCGACGGTCCGCCGAGCGCTGCGATCAGCGCGGCGGACGCCCACTCGCCATGTTCGTGGCCGCCCATGCCGTCGGCGACGACCCACAGGCCGTCCTCGTCGCCGCAGGCGAAGCTGTCCTCGTTGTGCGCCCGGATCCTGCCCTCGTGGCTGGCCGCCGCGCGCTGGACCCGGAGGCCGATGCCGCTCACGCCCCGTCCTCCGCCGGCGCCAGCATGCGCAGCAGGAGCCCGTCCGGCCGCCGGCCCTCCAGCCTGGCCTCTTCTCGGCCGCCGATCATGGCGGACCACCAGCCCTCGCCTTCGGGACGGGCGCCACCGCCGCCGCGCGCGATCCGAACCGGCGCCTCGACCACAACGTCGGGAGCGCCATCCCCGATCAGCGCGTAGAGGCGATCCTCGCAGGCCGCCGCGGCGTCTGCTACCTCCTCTGCGGCCCGGCCGGCCACGGCGAGGAGCAGCGGGAAGCGCCGCCCCGCCGCGTCGACCGATGGGGCCATTGCGCCGGCGGTCCAGGCGCCGGCGTCCCGCCACGCGAATCGCCAGGGAGGAGCGGCGTCGAACGCCGCATCGAAGCCCTCGCCCAGATCCGCGCGCGCCGCCGCGAGTTCGGCCGACAGCCACGCGTCCAGCGCATCGCGCTCGCCCGGATCGAAGCCGCGCCAAATGAAATCCCCGCGTGCCGGAAGCTTCCCGAACAGCAAGGGCACGCTCACAGCGAGAGCGGGCAGCGAAAGCGCCAGAAACCCCCGCGGCTGAATGGGTCGTCCTCGCCGGGAAGCGTGATCAGCAGCGACGCTGCCTGCGCACCCTGGCCGAAGGTGGCGCGGATCGTCCGCGCATCGACATTCTCGCGGTCGGCCTGGTCCATCAGGCGGAACAGCGCCCACGGCCCCTCCGCCTCGAACCGGACCTCGGTCCCCCCGCCCGCCGCCGGCGGCCGCAGCACGACATAGGCCTCCGGCGCGCCCGACATCTGCCAGGCGAGCGGCTTCGGGCCGGTGGCGGTGCGGTCGAACTGCTGCGAATTGAGGCCGCCGTAGACGACGACCTGCTCCACGGCGCTGCCGAGCCGCTCCGCGCGCACCCGTAGCGGCAGGCCGTTGGCGAGGAGGTCGCGGATGCGGCCCGCCCGGGCGAATTCCTCGGCGCTGGTCGGATCGAGCGAGGAGGTCACCGGCGCGTCCGAGCGCCAGCGCCAGACCGGACCGGACGTGTCCATCAGCGGCCGCAGCCTTTGCTCCACGAACGCCTGGATCACCCCGTTCTGGCCGAAGACCGCGAGCATGTCCGCCGCCGCGGCATCCCGCGGCGACCGGCCGAAAAAAGGGTAGCGCTCCTGCGCGGCCTCCGTGCAGCGGGGGCGGACGCTCTGGGCATAGGCTTCCGCGATCGCCCCGCTGGCCGCGCTGGTCTGCGCGGCTGAACCGCTGCGCGCCGCCGCCGCGACGAAGTTCGAAAGCTGCGATGGCGCGCCCTGCGCCGCGGCCTGGACGCTGGCGACCGCGGTCACCATCGCCGCCTGGATCGCATCGGTTCCGCCGGCGCCAGGATTGCTGCGCGCGGCGATGACGGCCTGACCGGCCGTCCGTACTGCGTCGACGAACCGGTCGACCGGCGCGGTGCCTCGGCCGTCGCCGACATAATCGTGGAGTTCCGCGAAGGCCGTCGCAATCTGCGCGCCGGCATCCATGGCCCCGACCCGCCCCTGCGACATGTCGCTGGCGAACTGGCCCGCGCGGCTGCGCGTCAGCCGCTGTTGCACCTGGCGTCCCAGCGCCGCGCGCGTGCCGCCTTCGAAGGTCGTATTGCGGCGCACTTCGAGAAGCACGGTCTTCAGTGGCGGGGAGCTCTTGGTGAAAGCGCTGTAGGCGGCAAGGTCACGGAAATAATCGGCCGGCCGCAGGACCTCGACGACCCGGTTCCAGGCGGCGCTGTAGTCGCTCGCATATCGGGCGGCGATGCCGGCGCGCAAATCGCCGAGCTCGGTCCGGAGTCCCGCCGTCCCGGCGTTGTCGCCGAGCACCCACAGATCGCGGCGGATGTCGTTCTGGACGGTTGCGAGCCGGATCAGATAGACGCGCTCATAGCCCTGGCGAGTGAAGAAATAGGGCACTTCGACGGCGAGCACCTCGTCGGGGTTGGCGAAGGCGCGCGCGTCGCCGGCCGAGATCTGCCCCGCCATCCGCCACGGGGAGCCTGCCGCCAAGGCATTCTGGCGCATCACCGCATAGGCCCGGTCCGCGAGCGAGAGGCTGGTGATCAGCGCCCGGGCCTCGGCGACGAGCGCACCGTCGAGCGGCGCCTGGCGGCCCGGCCAGACCGATGCGATATTCGGGTCCTCGAGCAGCGCGGTGAGGTGGCGGGCCAGCCGGCCCCGCTCGTGCGCGCTGTCCGAGCCGCGATAGACTTCCGCGGCCCAATCCCGCGTTACCCAATTCTGGACGGTGGCGCGGTCGATGCCCGGGCCGTGGCCGCCGAGCATGAGATAGACCTTTAGCGGCTCGTAAAGCGCCATTGCGTCGTTTCGATGCGCCTGCATATAGGCTTCGAGCCGCAGCAGCAGCCGAGGCAGCATGATCCGCCGCAGCGCCTCGAGATAGGTCTCCTCGGCTTGGCGGCTGAGGCTGCTCTGATAGAGGCCGAATCGCATCATGAGCGGGGCCCAGCCGGCGCGGCGTTCCTCGTACCCCCGCGGCAGGGCGCGCAGCGCGTCGAGCAGCGGCAGAGCGAGCCGGAGGTCGGCGTCGGTGCCGCGCACCTGGCGCAGATCGATCGTGTTCGCGCGCGCCGTATCTCGAGCCTGGGCGGCGGCGGCGAGGATTTCGCTCTGGAAGCTGCGATTGCGCGCGAAGCTGACCGACCATGCTGCCGTGAGCAGGATGGCGGCAAGGCCGATCGCGGCGAAGGCGGCGGTGAGGCGGGTCTTCAGCCGCGCGCGCGCCTTGGGGTCCATCTGGACCAGGCCGGCCTCCTTGAACATCACTTCGGTGAGCAGCCGGTTCAGGAAATAAGCGCGGCCCGAGCCGCCCGGGCGGGCCTGCCCGGGCTGGTCGTAGACCTGCGCGACGCTGGACAGGATGCGGTCGAGGGGCGCGCCTTCCTGGACTCCGCTGGTGAGGTAGAAGCCGCGGAGCACGCCGCCCGGAGCCTCGCCGCCGGCGAACACGCCCTCCATGAAGCGGTGGAATCGCGCGCGTAGCGACTGCAGCTGCGCCGGGAAGCCGAGCAGCAGCGCACGGCGCGCTTGGTCCACTTCCTCGAACAGCCGCTTTGCCTGGCGGTCGGCGAGCGCTTGGGCGAGTTCGTCGAAGGCAGCTGCGAGCGCATCGGGCTGCGGCTTTCCCGGCGAAAAGGGCAGCGTCCGGCCGAGCACGGCGCGGCGGCCCTCGACGTCGAGATCGTCGAAATATTCGATGAAGCCGGCGAGTAGGTCCGCCTTGGTCAGCATCACGTAGATCGGCGCCTCGACCTCGATCGTGCTGCGCAGTTCCGCGAGGCGGCGGCGGACGGCCGCCGCGTGGTCGTCGATTCCACGGCAGTCGGCCCGTATCAGCTCGTCCACGGCGATCGCGATGATGATGCCGTTTACCGGCTGGAGCGGCCGGTGCTTTTTGAGCAGCGACAGAAAGCTCGTCCAGCCGCGCGCATCGACCTCGAAGTTCGAATCCTGTGTCGTGTAGCGGCCCGCCGTGTCGATCAGCACGGCCTCGTCGGCGAACCAGAAATCGAGGTTGCGGGTCCCTCCGACCCCCTTCAGCGCCTGCTGGGAATAAGGAAAGCGAAGTCCCGAATTGACCAGGGCCGTCGTCTTGCCCGCGCCGGGCGGCCCTATGATCACGTACCAGGGGCGGGCGTAGAGATAGTCCCGCTTGCGCCCGGACGCGGTCTTGAGCGAGGCCAGCGCCTCCTGCATCCGGCCGGCGAGCAACCGGCCTTCCTCATCTGCCGCGCTCGGCCCCGCGAGCTCCTTCGCGATCGCCGCCGCAGCCTTGCGCGCCCGGCGCGCCCTCAGGAATGCGAGCAGCGCCCAGACGCCGAGGACGAGGGCCGCGGCGGTCGCCCGCACCCAGAAGGGGCGTAGAAAGGCGACGAAGATCGGCAATGCCCATACCAGCAAGGCGAGCACGATCAGCGCGATCACGATCGAAACGACCCACCAGTTCCTGAAGACCCGCTTCATCCCACGCGCCCTAATTGCGCCGCCGCACGATGATCTCGACGCGGCGGTTCAGCGATTTCCCCTCGGCGGTCGCGTTCGACGCGATCGGAACGGTCTCGCCCATCCCCTGCGCAGTCACGCGGGCCGCATCGCTGAGGGTCGCTCGAACGATGTCGGCCACGGTGTCTGCGCGCGCGCTCGACAGCGCCATGTTGTCCGGGAAGGACAGGTTGCTGGTGAGCCGGTCGGAATCGGCATGCCCTTCGATCAGGACCGGTCCCGGCTCTTGTTCGATCGCGCGCCCGATCCGTTCGAAAAGCGGCCGGCGCCCCGGCTCGAGCTGGTCGGAACCGGATCGGAACAACTGACCCACCGTGGTGCGGACCCGCACCGTCTGTGCGTCCGGGATGACCGTGACGAGGCCCTGCTCGATCTCGGGCTGGAGGAACTGGCTGATCCGTTCGGCCTGGGGGCTCCGCGGGGCGGCGGGTGGCGGCGCGGCGGCCCGCGACAGGGTCAGCCGCTCGGGCGGCATCAGCGACGTAAGCTGGTCCATCGGCGCCCGGCCCGTTTGCCCGAGCACGATCATCAGAACCGCGTAGATCAGGAAGAGCAGGCCGCCGGCGACCGCCGCGGCGAGCCCGATATAACTCCAGAAGCCGACCCGCCGGATCGGCGCGTCCTCGCCGCGCCAGCCGGCGACGAGCTCGACAGGGGAAAGCGAGCGGACATGTTCGAGCGCCCCCTGCAGCCGGGCCATGATCTCGTGCAACCTGCGCCGGCCGTCCGGCATGACCCTGAACCGGCCTTCGAAGCCCGCGGCGAGGCAGGCGTGGTAGAGCTCAATCAGCTCGCGGTTGGCGGCCGGGTCGCGCAGCATGTCGTCGACCAGCTGCCAGAAGCGGTCGCCGCCGATATTCTCCTGGAAGAATTGGACGACGAGGCTCCGTCGCGCCCATTCCGCGCCGTCGCTGCCGATCCCCGGCAGGTTCTGCGCGATGTCGTCGACGGTCGCGCAGAGCGCATATTTCGCGCGTTGGCGGACTTCGGTGGCATAATCCCTGGAGATCGCGCGCTCGAAAGCGGCGATCCCATGGCCCGCTTGACGGTGGAGCTGCGGAAGCGCCATGCGCAGGCGCCCGGAGCGCACGCCGGCGGCCATTGCGAGCACCGGAGTCGCTTCCGTGACCATAAGGCTTCTCAGCTTCCGCGGACTCGCGGGCTGAGGGACGTCGTCGTCGGCGAGGCGCGACGGTGCGAGTTGCGGACCGCCCGGCGCTATCGACTCCGGAAAGGAGTCGAATTGCGGATAGACGGGCGCGGGGGGCACCGGGGGCGCCTCGCCCCATGGGTTCGCTCCTGGCTCCGCAGGCGCGGGGCCCGCCTCGCCCTGCTTGCGCGTCTGGAGCGGCGACGGCCGGAACACCGTCTTGTTTCCGCCGGGGCCTCCGGGACGCCGCGGGTCGCCCGAGCTCACCGCTCGCTCCGCTTGACGCACCACAGCTCGAGCTTCAGCTGCGGCCAGTCGCCGGCGACGTGCAGCCCGAGAGCCGGCGCGGTGGCGAAGTCGCGCCAGTCCGGAACGCTGCGGTCGAGCTCGAAATAGACGTAGCCGGGCAACACCCTCAGCTGCGGCGGCGGCGTCGGCGTGTGGCGCAGCGGCACGCCGGGCAGCGCCGAATCGACGATCTGGCGCATACGCTGCGCCGCGCCGATCTTCGCGACCGACGGGAATGCCGCCCGCACTTCTTCGAGTGGGATGGCGGCGCTGACGGCGAGATAGAACCAGCCGGACTTGTAGAGCTGATGGTCGGTGATCGTCGAGATGTACGCGCCGGGCTGAGCCTGCGTGAGCGGGAGCTGGACCGCGGAGCGGTCGAACACCGCCGAGAGCATCGTCTGCAGCAGGTCGAAGACCGGATCGAAGCAGAGCTGCGGGTTCTCGTGGTCGTAGGTGGGGAGCGGCGGCGGCTTGCGCTCCGGTCGGATCAGGGTGGCGAGTTCGCCGCAGCAGGAGGCGAGCGATTCGTAGAGCCTCTCGGCATGGACGACAGGGAGCGCCTCGAGATGCCGGAGCGCCGGGATCCAGCGGTTCAGCGCCTGAAGAAGCAGAAAGCTGGCAAACGTCTCCGCCCCCCCGTCCGTCGCTTCGACAGCCCGCAGCGCGAGCTCGTCGGAGCGCTGCACGGCTCGGCCGACAATGTCGGTGAGCCCGCCGCGCAGGCGCTGCGAGGCGCGGATGTCGAGCGAGGGAGGGATGAAGCGGCCGTCGAACATCAGACGCTTGTTGTTGATCTCACGGATTCGCGCGACGCCGAGAGCGACTCGGCCGTATGTCTGGTCGCGGGTGACGCCGAAACGCAGGTTCGGCATGCCGATCTCGATCGGCTCGCTCGCGCGCTCCTCGGAAAATGCGTCGGCCACCTCGCGCTCGAAGACGAGGAAGCGGGCCTCGTCCGCCTTGGCCTCACCGTCGCGGAATTCGACTGCGCCGAGCTGCGCGGCAGGCAAAGTGAGGTACACGATCGCGTCGCGCGCGTCCTCGGGCACGTCGAGCGGCGGCGGCGGCGGGGCCTCGTCGGGAATCGAAAACGGAAGACCGTCCGGAAGCACTCCCGAGCAGCGTACCACTCCGAACTTGCCGAGCGCGGCGAGGTCCTCGTCGATCACGATTTCCGTAAAGCCCCAAGGATAGGGACGTACGCCGTCGACGCGGGCGCGGAGCTGCGCATCAAAGAAGCGGTCCTGCGCCTGAAAGTGTTGCGGCCGGAGGAACATACCCTCGCGCCAAGCAACCCTGTTCTTGCCCGCCATCAATGGACTCCCCGCTGAACGGCGAGTTTAAGCACAGCTTCACCTCTCGATAAAGGAGCGATATTAAAGCCAGCTCTGGCCGGCTGGCGGCCCTGGGGTGAGGCGGCGAAGCTGATGCCGGACCGGGACGACTTCTCGCCTTCGTTCGATCCGAAGACTTGGCGCAGGAGCGGGCCTAAGGAGAGCGGAGCGGGCCCGGCGGGCCCGGAGGCCGGGGGCGCCGGCTCGTTCGATCCGCGCAGCTGGGGCTCGGAAGGAAGCGCTCCGCCGCGTGAGGCCGGGCCGCCCTCGCTGCGTCTCGGCGCCGCCCTGACGGCCGCCGCCTTGATCCTGTTGGCTGGCGCCGGCGCCGCCTGGCTCGGCCGCGAAGAGCGCCCCGCGCCGGCGCCGGTGAAGCCGCAGGCCGGAGCTGCGCCCTCCGCAGCGCCGGCGGGCGAGCGGCACCGGACGATCACGGTGGCGGGCGCAAGCGAGATCGCAGCGGCACTGCGCGCCGCTGGTCTCGACGAGGCCTCGGCGGCGCGTGCCGCCGCGGCGGCGCGTGGCGTGCTCGGCGGCGCGCCGGGCGGCCTCCGGCTCGCCTTCACCCTCGCCGAGGACGGCGCGACGCTCCGCCTGGCCGCGCTCGAGGCGACGCGCGAGGACGGCTCGGGCGTCCGCCTCACCGAGGCGCAGGGACGGTTGGCCGCCGAGCCGCTCGACGCCCGGCTTGCGCTCCAGCTGCGCGCCGTCGCCGGCGAGATGGACGAGACCAGCTTCTACAGCTCGGCCGTGTCGGCGGGCGTTCCGGACAGCGTCATCAGCGATTTCGCCACGGCCTTCAGCTTCGACCTCGACTTTCAGCGCGAGGTTCGTCCGGGCGACCGCTTCGAGGCCGTGCTCGAGCAGGCGCGCAACCCGGCCGGCGAGGCGGTCGGTGCGCCGAGGCTGCTGTTCGTCGCGATGCGCACCAATGAAAAGTCCCTCCGCTTCTACCGCTTCCGCCCGCCCGGCGGCGAAGAGGGATGGTTCGACGATGGCGGCCGAAGCAACGTGCGTTCGCTGATGCGCACGCCGCTCGACGGCGCGCGGGTGTCATCGCGCTTCGGCTACCGGATCCACCCGCTGTTCGGAGTCCGACGCCTCCACCGGGGTACCGACTTCGCAGCGCCGGTCGGCACCCGCGTCTACGCCGCGGCCGACGGCGAGGTCGCTTCGGCCGGCCCGAACCGCTGCGCGGGCAATATGATCCGGCTGCGCCACGACAATGGCTGGACGACGCATTATTTCCATCTGAGCGCGTTCGCTCCGCAGATCGCGGCCGGCGCGCGCGTTCGCCAGGGCGAGGTGATCGGCGCGGTCGGCAACACCGGGACCTGCACGACCGGGCCGCATCTCCACTTCGAGCTGCTGATCGACGGCGAGCATACCGACGCGCTCGGCATTGACACCGGTGCCGGGACGGTTCTTGCGGGGGCCGCCAAGGCGGCCTTCAACTCGGAGCGGGATCGGATCGACCGGAGCCGGGCGGAGCTGCGCTGACGGTTCGGCCGCGCGCGATCAGCAGCGCCGCGAGCAAAGCGAGCAGGGCGAAGGTCATGGCGAGGCTGGCGTTGAGCCCTTCCGGCGACCCGCCCCAGAGCGGCGCTCCGGCAAGGTCGAGGTCGAAGGCGCTTCCGAAGGCGCCGACGCCCGGATTGGGGACGAGGCCAAGGCCGATATCCTCCGCCGCGTTCCAGGCGAAATGCGCCGCCGCCGGAGCGGCGATGCCTCCGGTGCGCAGCGCGAGCAGTCCGAACAGCAGCCCGCCGAGCAGCATATTGACGATCGCGACGCCATTCTCCGCGCCGCCGCCGACGAAGTGGACCAGCGCGAAAGAGATCGAGGCCGCCAGGACGCCCGCGGCGGCGCCCCACCGTTCGACCAGCACCCGCTGCAGCCAGCCGCGGAAATAGATCTCCTCGCTGGTCGCCTGAAACAGGACCAGGGCCACCCCCCACAGCAGCGCCTGCCCGCCCGCCGCGCCCCCGCTGCCGGGCAAGAGCGTCCCGGCCAACCGGCAACCGGCGACGGCGACGAGCAGTCCAAACAGGCCGGCGATGGCGCCGAAGGCTGCGGAGCCGAGCGGGCGCGGGCCGGGCCGCAGCGGATTGACCCGCACGGCGGCGGCGGCGGCAAGCGCGGCGAAGAGCAGCGCGCCGAACAGAGCGAGGGTCATCAGCGCCTCGAACGTCGCCGCGCCGCCGCCGAACCGCTCTGCGGCGGCGGCGACGGGACCGAGAGCCGCCGAGGGCAGGAAGCGCACGATCGCCGCCGCCGCCGCGGTTCCCGCGATCAGCGCCAGCGCCGCCTTCATCGCGCCGCCTCCGCCGCTCCGGGCGGACTCAGCCAAGCGCCGCGTCGCCGTCGTAGAGCACGCCCCCGCGCAGCCGGTAATCGTGGATCGCGCCCTTCTCCCCCTCGACCGAATAGCGCCGCACACCGTCGAACCACGGCGCGCGCTCCTCGGGCGTGCAGGCGCGGATATAGGTGTTGAACACGCGCGGATCGTAGAAGCGGAACAGGGCCACCGTCCCGTCCGGCAGCCGCGCATTGAGGAACTTCTTGAAGTGCCGCCGAAGCGCGTCCCAGGCGAGCTCCGATTCGGCGAGGATGCCCCAATTCCGCCCCGCTCCCTCCTGGCGCCAGGCGGCCATCAGGGGCGAATCCTCGTCGATCCGCACCAGATGAGGCGACGCGGCCGCGAGCACGGGGTCGATGTCGCCGGAGAACAGGCATTCCTGTTTGGCGCAGCGGCGGACGAGCGCGAACAGGCGCGAGTCCTGGGCGGCGTCGATTAGGGCGTGCCAATGCATCATGAAGAAACCCGGTCGGTCATTCCAGCCAATGCACGACAACGCGTTTTTCTGCGCGCGGCACTATCTTGAGCGCTCAGCTGCCAACATGGCGAGCGCGTCCTTCGACTCTGCCGGATACCTATTGTTCGCAATGCCAAGGAAGGTAGCGCGCTCTCCTTCATTGGTCGCTCCAGCGGCTAGATCACGGAGATATCGGGTGCGCTCCGCGTAGATCTCTTCGATCAATTTGGCATCGTAGGCTGCATCTGCGCGATTCGCTGCACCATCCGCATTGGAAACAGCTTGGGCTAGCAGTTTCGACGCCCTGCCATGCTGCACAGCTGTCGACCATGCCGCGTTTCTGACTGCCGCTGAACGCTGGTCCAGGTCGAGGCCGGTTTGAGCACGAACTGCTTCAACTGCAGGTTTATAATGCGTCCGTTCGATGAATGCGTGCTGCGCATCATGAAAGGTCGTCGGCTCGCGAGCTGCGACGGACTGCCAGGATTGCGAAAATTCTGGAGAACCGGGCGTCTTGCCGCTGAAGTCACTGGACCAGCGTTGACCCTCTACAGCAAGGAACTTCCCCATTGTCCCAGTCTTCGTGGCGATCTGATACGAACCGTAGGATACGCCTCCTGGATCTCCTCTGCCCGAAGATACAGTTCCGGGTCCCCGATCCCCGACCTCATATCGCTCCGAAAGGGACCCTAGCTTCGAATTGCGAGTCGTGGACCCGCTTGGCGGTGCAGGAGCGACCTGTCTCGCCACTTCCAGCGCCGGTTGCGTCGCCGGATCGGCAGGCTTGCCAGAAGCCGTCATATTTTTGGAATCGAGTCCCCGCCGCTGCTCACCCGGTGTCCTCGAATGAAGCGATCGAAGCTTCTCAACGGCAGAGACGAATCCGTTCCGGAGGGCGCCCAAAGTCGCGGAGGCCAACGCGTTCGCTTCGTTTCCAGTGACAGAAGACCAGCCCTTCGGCGCAGCAGCGGCCGCAGCGCACCTTTCGCAAAAGGGCGTCCCGCTGCGGGCCGCGTTGATCAACGCCGCCGCCTGCGCAGCGGGGTCCTGGAACGAGGCAGCGGCTGACATTCCAGCTCCCGCCCCGCCTCCTCCTCCCCCGCCTCCACCGCCGGCATCGCCGATCAGAACCGTCGGGCAGCCGGCGACGATTACTCCGCCATGGGCGGTGTTGTCGCCGATCCGCGCTGCGGGCAGGCCACCGACGAGCACGGTCGAGGAGCCCTTCACGATGACGTCGGTGGGGCCGACGCACAGCGCCATGTCGGTGACGCGCGCCTGCGGCAGCTTGCCGGTGAGCACGTTGACCTTGCACGGCGGCAGGATCGGTCCGCCGACATGCGGCACGAGCCCCGTCACCATCGGACAGACGTGCATATCGGTTAATCTGGCCGCCGGCCGGCCCATCAGAATCAGCCCTCCTGTGTGCTGGATGCGCGGGACCAAATCACCTGTGCGTCCGGCCCGAACGAAACGCAGTCTACCCGATCGGGAAGGTCGGCCTCGATAATGAACGTGCCGCTCAGCCCGCGCTTTGCAGGAGTGAGGTAGACCATCACATTAGGCTGCCTCGTTTCTCCTTCCACGTTGACGTGCTTTACGGCGAGCGAACTATGGAAGACGAGACCTCCGACAATCAGCTTAGTCCCCGCCCCGGTTTGTTCCACGACAAGGCGATTGAACTTAACGTCTTTCGCAGCTGCGACAGGTGGATAGCTCATCCATAATTCCGTAAACCGAGAGAGGAGGTTGGGGCGGGCACTCCGACGCAGCATCATGGTCCGCGTGCCCTGCACTGGCTGACCGGGCGCGCGAACGATTGGCGAGAGCCCGAGGGGCGTCCGTCTCCGGGCGCGGCGGGAGCGCTCGCCGCCGGGGTTCCGTTAGCCGTTTGAATGGACTTCTTCAGGCGAGACGGATTGCTGATGATGCCGGATCGATGGCTCAGCTTTTCCCCCGTGCCCGCCTGCCAAACGTCGGCCGCGAAAGCCGAACAGGGCGACAAATAGCCCCACCCACCTTGGCCTTTGTCCCGATATTCCTGAATCTTCGCATTCATGGCGCGCTCCTGCGCATCGGTGAGCCTTGCTGAGCGGCGAGCATCCGATGAGCGGCCGCGTTCCAGGTCCATGTGCAGACCATTTCCGAGCCCTTCGGGATTGTTGCCCCATGTCCCGTAGGTGTGGGTTTCGCCGGCTCCGTCAGTATACTCGATCCAGCTGTGACCGGACAGCAACTCTCCACTGCCGGACGAGTGTATCGTCAGCGTCCCGGCCATGTCTCGTCCGAATCGCCGAAGATCGCGTTCACAACGTCGCGCGGGAGGAGGGCGTGGATTGCGTCGAACCGCTGGTCCGCCGGAATTTCAATGGCGTTGAGGTATTCGGCTACGACAACGCCGATATCGGAGGCATACGCAGCATACGGTTGGTGCAGCGCCAAACAGCAGTAAGCGAGCACGTCCCGGACCGCGTCAATCCGAAGACGCTCCGATTCTGCAACAAGCTCTTCCAAGCGCGCGTGCATGGCCAAGCGCTCGCGAAGACTGGGATCAACAATGATCTGCCCGATCTGGACGCGACGCGCGACCTCTCGGGCCAGCCAGCTAAAATTCGCTTCCACGTGCGTTTTAGCCAGCTCCGCGAAAGCTTCGTGGCTAATCTCCAACACCGACGATGCCGCCTTTCCTATGAACGCCCTCTACCCGCCACCCGACTCCCGGCGGCGTCCGGACGCTCCGGCGTGTGAACGATTGCGCCTGTCGCCTCAGCACTCCGCCCCCCCAGCATCATCTGCCCCGCATCGCCGACCAGGAAATACGCGCCCCAATAAAACGGATGCGAATGTTCGCGGCCGGCGAGGAGGCGGCGCTGGGCGGTCTGGAGCGCCTCGCCGAGCGGACGACCCCGCGCCGTCTCATAGAAGACGCGCATGAACTCGATGCCTTCCTCGCCGGCCGAGGCCGGCCAGTGGGTCGCCATCACCGCGCGGCTGTTGGCGGTGAGGAAGGCGCGGACCAGGCCTTCCAGGGTCGCGCCCGCTTCCTCCTGGCCGGAGCGCCGCGCCAGCGACTGGCTGCGAATGCCGGCGCCGGTGTCGCAGGCGGACAGGACGACGAGGTTGGCGTCGAGCCGAAGCCGCGCGATCTCGTTGAAGCTGAGCAGCCCGTTCGAATCGGCGTCGGCGAGCGAGGTGAGCAGGGCCGGCGGGGAGTTGGCGCAGCCGAACCGGCCTTCGGCGAAGCCGTGGGTGGCGAAATGGAGGACCTTGTACTGGTCGAGGTCGTCGCGCGACAGCACGGCGGAATCGGTGAAGGCCGCGCCGCGCACCACCTCCGCCCCGGGCGCTCCCACCGCCTGGGCCGCGACCCGCGCCTCGCGGTCGTCGAGCCGCGCGACATTGCCCCACAAGGCGACCAGCTCGCGATAGGAGATCGCGCAGCCGGCGCCGAGATCGACGGTGCGCGGCACCTCGCTGGCGGGCGGCGGCGTCGGTTCCGCAAAGGCGATGAACGGACGCGCCGCCGCCGAGGGCGCCAGCCGCCGCGAGGCGAGGAACGAGCGCGGCGACACGGTGGTCGACAAAGCCGCGCGGGCGGCGAGGAAGGCGACCTCCGAATAGTCGAATTCGCGCGCACGGCGCTGCGCGCGAAAGGCCGCGACGCTGGCCCGGTCGGTCACCAGCACGGCCGCGGGAAGGCTCTGCAACGGCCCGCCAGGATCGACGACGACCGCGCGCGCCGCGGCGATGCGCTCAGCCGCCGGCCCCGCCAGCAAGGTGTAGAGCGTGTGGGCGGCGGCGACGTCGAACGCGACGAGCTGGTCCCTCTGCTCGAGGCTGCCGTCGATCGACAGGCGGACCCGGCGCGCGACCTCGTCCACC